>OMLO01004704.1_pt1 | contig 11420 bp, 3 predicted proteins | sample 1674811 | NCBI WGS metagenome assembly OMLO01 (sample SAMN06265003, study PRJEB25207) | coral metagenome | isolation source: Coral host | place: Mexico:La Bocana,Puerto Morelos, Mexico | collected 2008-11-13 | reverse complement strand
AATCCATGGAAATCCTTTACTTTTCGCCTTCAACAACAAAACACACCTCTACCACTGAGGTGTTTGATGTTTGTTGGGAAATTGTTGGGCCATCGCCTCAGGCGATGGAAGAACAAAAAACACGGCAAAAAAACTCTTGAAAAGGTCTGAGAGTCTGGGGCTCAGGCTCGTGCCAACTGCAAGCACTGCAAAAGTTTCACTGGAAGATTTGACAAAATAAATGCTGGCTGTAAAAAATCAATCGTGCTCGCACCTTGGCACACTACGGAGCCCAATCAGTTTTAACTATGAGACACGTCCACACACCGGAGGAGTTCACCGTTGCATGGGCACTTTTTGACGGTTTGGACGGGGCGGAATGTTGACATACCCATGTTTTCAGCAATCCCTTGGGCTGCAAGGGCGCTGTACAAAACGGGCACTTCCCCGTCCTGTCGAATGAGATTTTTTTTCGGAATACTATAACCTGGGATCTGTGGAAATGGAACTGATGGATCCCCAAGCTTCAAAAAATGCCCTCATTTCGGTAGAATGCGACCTGATCAGGTTAAAAAAACTTTCACCACAGAAATGTGTCCCAGCACCCGAAGTTTGTAAGGAAGGATCACTGGATCTGTGTTTGTTCATCTTCCAAACTGAACCATCCATAAAAATCCCTCCAGCTTTTTGAGGTGCAAGCTTCTCTCCGCTTGGATCATCTGAAAAACCGCCGTGGCCTTAGAAATTGGGTCCAGATGGAAGTCGAAAACAGTGACTTTTTCCACAGTAAATCATGTCTTCATTACGTCCACACCGTCGTTATTCAGGATTCCTAGGGAAAATATAGCCCTGATTCCCCTTTCGCTCCCCGAAAATCGCTCCCTCTAATCACTGGAAATGATACATGTCAAAATGGATCAATGGATCAAGGTAGAATTCTTTGAGAAATTCCCAGGTGAAAGTTTCCTTCCAAGGGTTATATGTACCACAATTACCATAAATATTGTGGGAGAAGGTGTCATCAAAGGAATAACAAACCTAAATATTGGCCAAAAACAGAAATTTCCAAAAGGAAATCTCCTCTTGGTCCATTTTCAGCTTTGCATGTTAGCTCCGGGGGGTATACCATCCTAAGGCAGTCTGAAAATAAATCTCCTCCAATGTCACTAGGGGGACTTCCAAGTTTCACATCAAAGTCCAATCCAAGATTAGTAGGTCGAGTTACTTCTTTGAATTCCTGACAGGAGCCTTTTCTTTTCCACTTACACTTCTAGAGATGTCTTTCTTGCAATACTACTACCATCATAATCAGAGGTGTAGGTAAATCAGTAGGTTCTTTTTTACAAAATTGAAACGAATTTTGGATATCATTTCAAGCAAAACCCAGCAGAAACTGCCAGCATTCTAAGGTCCCTTGCAACCTCACAACTTTCTGGATTTTTGTCTGGATGCCACACACGTAGAAGCTCCTCAAATGGCAGGTGGGACGGCTTCCCAACCTTGAGATCTACCGGAACTTTCCATCTACATTGACCGCAAGGTTGGATAGTTAAGCATGATATACTAAAGACATCTCACCCCTTCCCAACCAACCTAGAAATATGAGAGAAAATCTCAAACGCCTAGGACATTTGTGCACAGCTTCAACACATTTTTCGCCAACTTTGAAAAATGAGTTTGTTGGACCCTTTTGGCTCCGATGATTTTGTCGTGTCCTTGAAGCCCTTTTGTCGCGCTTCACGTGAGGGATTTTGTTTGAGGCAAAGCCTAGCAGCATCTCGGATTCAACTCACCGAAATTACACGAATCTCCTCCGTTTCTATTGGATGTATGGAGAATGGCTTTGATATGTGCACTTGGAAAAAATAATTGAGAAAAACATATATCGTTTTAACAGGGAAGCAAACAGTGATTATTGAAGTTGGGCAAGCACACATACACCGAGCCTTTCAAAAGTCAAATTTTGTCCCCAATCATCTTGGCTAAAGCTTCCGTCTCGTTTGGCGTATTTTTCTGCTACCTTGTAGGGTCCACACACCTTGAGACTCCACATTTAGGATCCCTACAACTGACGCATGGCCGCAGATTTTGCTGCTTGAAGCTCTCCCTGAGGGAAACGAAAAACACGAGGCCTGCAAGAACTGCCTCCACCAAGCGCAAATTCTAAGGCACCCCACAGCGGAGACAACAGGTTCTCGAAAAACCTTTCCCAGGTTGGCTGAAAAGCTCCGACCCCCACCGTTCCACCCTGCAGAAATCACCATGATAGGGGCGAGTGGTTGATGTTGGACTGTATGCTTGATGCAGGTGGAAATCCCCGGCAGAACCTGTCACCCTGAGATTGATTCCGTGCCATTCTTTATGCAGATTTGCTTGTACGCCACTTTGGTCCATCAGATTCACAGCACTACCAAGTAAGAAGCAAGACTGCCACATCCAAACTAAATTCCATGAAATCTGAAATCAACTTAGAAACATGCCTCTCATTTTACCATACAAATCATCAGAAACTGATAACAAACCGGCTCAACGATATTCTACCCCCAACAAATTTGTCCCTGAACAAATTGGCGGTTGGGTTTGTTTTGCTCTTTTTTGTCGTTTTTTGGGTGTTTTTTTCCCAAAAAACCAACCACCGTCAAGAAGTCAACGTCCAACCCCAACCACCTGCTCGCTTCTCACACGTTTTTTTGCTGAGGACTCATTGAAGCCACGACCTAGGTGACGAGAGCATCCACTCGATGGATGGAAATTGGAAGCAGATATTTAGCTTGTGGGACACAATAATAGTCAAATTGGATCATCTCGCAAGTAAGCATAAAAATTCGCTTCAAAATAAGAAATAAATATTACACTAGTTTCCAGCAACACCAATGTCAAGCAAAACCATCGCGAAAAGTTCAAAGGTGAAGCTAGCTGAAGTCCAACAATTCACACGTGCCTGCCGGGGGCGGTGGCCGCGAACTGGAAGGGCTGAAGGAGGGTTGCGACGACCTCGTGCCGGGGAAAGAACTGTCAGCCATCTTCCCCTCTTCCTTTGATTCCAAAGATAGTGTTTTTAAAATCGTTGACATTTAATAATTTAAAGTACCTGCTATATTCAATATAGATACATGAGGATGTACGTTTCCTGAAATTTGAATTTTACCTACTATCTCAATCTCATGTTCTGCCCCATTCACCTTGTGCTTACAGCAGGTATTCATATATTGGTACGTACTATGTACATTATACACATCTCATATCTTAGGTCTACCCCCCACCCAGTAACAGTCACATTTTAACCCTTTCACCTTAGCGTCGAACGCTTCCCTGTTTTAGGGAGTCCAACCGTAGCTCATCCCAGCATGGCGTGAACGAACCACAATGCTTGACTGGATGTTGAATTATGATGTTGAAGTTGAATTATGGACCGTTAAAGGCAACATTTAAGGTACGAATTTTGCCAGCATCAGTATGGAAGATATTATAAAGTGTATGACAAGCTTGCATGCCACACACCAAAATGGGTCTGCAGGCAACTGCAGGGGTTCGAAGTGAATATCCGACATGCCCCAAGCAGTTTGTTGGTGGTAAATGGTGATGCCCCCATAAGGCAATGTTATTAGCGAATGCCCATTTAAGGAAACGATTCCAAATGACGTTTTGTTGGGCCAGCGAATGAACCACAATTTTCGCATCGACATTCTGATCCCTCAGTGCATAAGCAGTCACACGCCCATCACTTGCATATTTAATGGGGACAGGTGCCAACGATTTAGATTCAAGAACATAGTCGATATAAAGCTCCAACATAGATATATTGCCAGTTGCAACATTAGGCCACTTCAATTTGGAAGCCCAGTTTACAACACGCTGCAAAAATTCATCCCCAAATGGACACTTTTTCTGGATTTCAGCAATTCGGAAAATATGGCAAATGTTTGGGTTAGGGCAAAGCTCGTCGAAAGTAGGTACAATGCGGTCTGGTACAACCACTTTAATTTTTTCCACAGAAAGGTTACCCATTTTGACCAGCATTTTACAAAGCCCCAAATGCATGTTTTTTCGATGTTGAATCTCATCATAGGCGTTTTTTGCTGTAGAATACACAGGTTCCCAAGAGGTAACTGCTTGCTTTGCTAGCACATCTACAGTATTGTTACACACGGCTTTCCATTTTTCAGTTTGGCAAACAATTTTTTCTGGGTTGAGATGTGCCTTTACTTTCACAACCCAAATGGTATTGGGGGGACGTTTATGGATCTGTTCCCAAACCTGCATCCATATGTCCCAATGATCGCAAAATTTTGGAACTAACCTATTAGAGTGGGCCCCTAAAAGATCATTCATTGTTTCTACAACGGCCTGGCAATCACAATAAATTGTTGGTGAGTATACATTCTGTAGAGTCAGCAGCGCCGCAAAGATTTCTGACCTGTACGAGTTGTGATCAACTCCAGGTAAAGGCATCGATGAAATGACTCTTTTCAACCCCCCCATGTACTCAAACTCAGCAGCAGCTGAGCCAGCAAGTGTGCACAACGGCTGGTCTTGCCAGAAAGCAGATCCGTCACTGAACACATGCATACGACTATTGTTTGGTTCGGGGATATGATTACTTGGCCATATTTTTTGGTTGGCGATTATAGAAATTTCAGCCCCAAGGTATCTAGGGATGATGGCTAAATTGCGGGTTGCAATGGGCATTTGCTGCACCCACTGAACAACATCCCAAAATTCGCCCCTGATTTCTTGAAACTTAGGGCAGTGCAATAATCGATGCTCCTTAGAATCACTTTGATCACAGTGAGGACACGTTGAAATTCCATCACTAGAGTATTTTGATACAACATCTTTTGTGTAAGCAGCACCAGCAAGATATGTCTGTAGCAACGATTTATCCTTCGGGCAGAATTTCTCAAAGTTAAGACATATATTGTACTCATCAATGCTACATACGTCAAAATCTTTGCGATGTTGTATCTTATTTGCGACATGATCACACCAATATTTCCTAAAGGTCTTCTTAAGGTACGTACTGGAACACACAACCCAGTTGATCGCGGTCCCGTCGCTCCTGGAGACAAGACCCCCAGGCTGAGGCGTCCATCCAATACTCTGAAGGCTTTTTGAAAAGTACGATGCAGGTCCATGCCCAACAGGATCAACAAGCATGTTACAAAATTGATCCTTTGACCCATAGAAGCACTTAAAATACCTCCTCCAAAAGAACATAGTCCTAACGATGGCACGAAACTGCGGGTCATTTGGTGATTTCCCACAAATGCATGCCAGGAATGGATTTGAACCAGCTGCATTTCTATCAAGAGCACTTGCAACAGCTGTCCTTAATTTTGACCAAGTAGCATCAGCAACTCTAGAAATTTCAACCCCATAGGCAACGATACTGAACCCTGCCGCTTGGGTTATGGTTGGTCTAAATCTTTTGGGTAGTGTTTTCTTGGAAATACGTTTCAATACCCTTTTGGCTTTTGCAAATCTGGCTTTCTGTTTACTATGAACGATTTTCTCGGTGTAATTTTGGTCACAACCTAAATCAACCGCATGGTTTACAACTTCAATGTTCTGCAATGGTTGCGGCGGTGCCCTGAGTTCTTTTCGTAGTTTAAGTGACGATCCCCAAAACCAGCTCTTTTTGACAGAGACTTGCATTTTGAGTGAGTCAATGAAATCGAAAAGGGTGAGGGTACCGTTAAACAACTGGCGCGACTCTTTTGCGATTAAGCCCCAATTATCGGCATAACACAGTGTAGTGTTGGTTGGGTGTTTCTCTTTCAATACAGCATAGCACCACCACGATAAGGCAGCCATGATTGCTACCGACATAGCACACCCTTCCGGTATACCTGTCGTACAAGATATCAACTTACCACAATGCTCGTGAATCTGAAATGCCCTTCCTAAGTTTTCCATGAAGCTAAAGAAAGGCACATGATAAGCATCAGGTATTCCTAAGTGTCTTAGGAGTTGCCTACATGGTTGCCACGGTACGGTGTTGTAGCATTTGATTAGATCAATAATTAAACCACACACTGCTTCTCCTTGGGATTTGGAGGATTCAATGATCAGGGCAGTAAAGGCTGCAACCTGATCTGCTGAAACCCCTCCTGCCGTAGCTGCAATCTGTGGCGGCATCAATCCTTTTAAATGTCGTAACACCTCAAGACTTCTTATCCTAGACCATAATCTATAGACTTTTGGCAATATGGTAATGGGTCGAATATCCAAAGGGGATTTTGGCTTGGACCCTTTAGCAAGTACCGTTACTTTAGAAATGGTCCATTGTTTTGGCCATGCAACGTTATTTTCAATTTTCTGGATGATACGTAGTAGCCAATCTAAAAGCTCATGGTTAATCATCATAAAGTCTCTTGTTGAAAAGCCATCGGCTCCCCTCGCAGACTTTCGGCTAACCCCCTTAAGGCTTGCAAACCATTTAGAAGCTGTAATTGGCTCATACTCACACGATGGGCAATCGGCTAAACAAGTGATAAATTCATTTGCTTTGGTCCAGTCTTGTTCCTCCTCAGAAGAGCTGTCCCTCTGCCACAACGTTTGCCAGAAGTTTTCCAATTGCTCTTGCATACAATCCGGCTCGGAACTGGTATTGGTTTGTGTGATTGTCAGATTTTGGGCGTCGCGAAGCTTGACAGGATTGTCAAGTTGAACTACCCTCTCAGTCATTCTTACAATATTTCTTACTTGGCCTTGGAAGGTAACAGGTACATCAATTTTGAAACGAGGTTTATCTTTCAAAAGTAAATGTGTTTTACCCTCTTTAGACCAAGTATTCTTGACTAGTTCATGGGTTATGCTCCAATGTATTGCATCGATAGGTGGGATGGGCGCATCCTTCACGTCACGAAAACAAGTAGCCCCACCTTTCTGGATATCTATGTCAAGGTCAATACGTTTGTTTTTTCTTCTCGACAAGAAAAATTGCTGCACATTGGAATTATGATACTCATGGAATGTATCATGTAGGTGCTGAAGATACTGCAAGTCAGGACAACGAATTGGCACATGATCAATGCCATTTTGGCAAATCCATAGCTTGAATCCCCCGCTAAACCCATGTGCATTGAGAATACTATCCCAAAGTTCCTGACATTGTACTTCTGCATTTGTATTATGTCGGATATATAAAGACTTGGCTTGATCAACAATAGATTTGAGCCTTCTCAATTGTTTGGTATGAAGTCGCAACCCATTTGTTAGCTGAGAAACAATTGGATTGAAATCACCACTTCTTGCAGGCTTGACACATGGGATATTCAACTTTCTATGCCTAAAAGGTGTTCCCTTATGTCTACCAAAATGTCCTTGTGGTATACGTATATGCTTACCCTCAGTGCAAACAGCAGATTCCTTGAATACTTGTTCAACTGCAATGGTAAATTGTTTAGCTGCTTCATCAAGGTTTGAGTGTTCGATAGCGGCATCAAACAAATGTGACCTCTGATCAGCAACCATTTTCGAGTGTTTACGAATCTCATCTTCGTCAAACAAAAAGGAATCAAAGGATTTAGGCAAAACCCAATTGCACTGGGATCGGACAATGGTTTCAATGTTCAACCCTGCAACTAACAACGGGTGAGAATCGAAGTCAAAATTTTCAACAGTCCTGCAAGCATAGAAGGATGAAGAAAGGTATCTATTCATCAAAATGAAGGTGTGTCTTGACCCATGTTTGGATGTGGGTTGAAGATCCCTCTGAAATTTGATTGAATCAACATATGCAGCATCAAACCATCCATGATTACGGAGAGTAGCCCATGCTTCGAGACTCTCTAATGGTACATTGAAATCTCCACAAATAACTGCAGGACCCTTATATGAAAGACCACGCTCAGCTGCTTGATTGAAGATATCATACGTTAATGATGTAGGATGAGCTGAATTCTGGCCAGCTACCCCATACAAAGTTGCAACGTAAATGGATAATTTTTGATTGACATGAACGAGACAATCCATATATCTTGTAGATTTGAAGAGAAAATCGGGGGCAGGATACTGATATGGTTGTATCGGAAAACTGGTCACCGTTGCAACCCCCCCAGCTTTACCCCTCATTACCGTAGATTTCTGTTGTTGGGCAACCGGTGCCCCGAATAACACATTAAAACCCTTTTTGGTCAATCTGTTGCGGATAGTACAAACAGCTTGTTCAGTTGCACTTGATTCACTGAAGGTCCACACACCTTGTCCCCACTCATCAAAAACATCTTCTTTATTGAGGAGTTGCGTGGGGTTTGCTGATCCTATCCACAAAAACTTTTGGGTATCTTCCACTTCTGTATGCCACATAGGTCCGGGGTTTTTGGCTTCCCCAATTGGTATGCAGAACAAATATAAAAGCAACATCCATGTTCTCCATGAACGAAAACACTGTGTGCAAATGTTTTGGATACGTAAAAAACTACTCATGCAAATGGATAATCTCCACCCTCTACCCCAGCATCCCGACATGTTGCCACAGCACAGTTTTTTGGCACTGTTTCGACGGATCATAGGGTTTGCTAATTTCAAGCAATTATGGTACGATATAGTGCGATGAAGATCCATGTTTAATCGACTGCAAACACACAAGGCCGTGAAGAAGGCTCCATACACCCAGAAGGAGAAGGTATAAAACACACTCAATCTGCAAGTCATGGATACTGTATGCCCCCTTTTCCATATGTGTTGAAATTGTCTTCCAAATTGGCTGGAACTTCTTGATGTTTTTTCCAAAACAAAACGAATTGGTTGAATTATGAACGCCCGAAGCAAGACATCCATCCATTTCTGAAACAAAAGGCACCTGCTCCTGAAAACATGGCTTTGGATTTGGTTGCATCTATACTTTCTACCCTTCCATCTAAGGTTCCACATGCATTTGTTCATGGGATCAACTCTACACCGCCAGTCTTTCCGAACGACGATTGAGAAGGGATTGATGAATGTCACACATCCTGCATGACATGTACTGGCCCCAAAGGCATTATCTTGCAGAACAAATTGACTTGCATAATCGCATACTCCAAATGAAGCTGCATTATTGTACCTAAACGAAAGATATTTGTATCTTCGATGACGAATTACCCTGGCATGGTAAACAAAACGTCTATGGGCTTTAACCTCTGTGGGCTTACACACCAAGACAAACGTGGACAAAAGTAAAAATCCACCAAGCACCAGGGGTAAAAAACTATCATGGTAGATCCCTTGCATGGTTGAGATCATCGTCAACAATGTTAAGCAGCAAACCATGCCTAGTCAAATCCTAGGCCTCTTGGATTCCGACTCTGTGATATTCTCAATCTTGTCCAACCTCTGGTTTAAACTGCCCTTCAGTTCGTTGAACATGCTGGTCATTTGGCTAAGGAAAAAATCTCCGTTAGTTTTGATGGTGGATTCAACGCCTTTGATTTTCGCCTCTGTTGCATCTTGGGCACTCTTGATCTGGGTGATGGCTGCATGTGTCTCACCCATTGCTTGCTTCAACTGATTGATGTCGCCAGCTGCACTCTTCATGCTGGCTTCGACCATTTCTTGAACATGAGTCTTCAAGTCCGTCTTGATCTCTTCAATCTTGGTGGATGTTGATGTCTGCAACTCCATCTTGATCTCATCAATTCTGCTGGGTCCTGTTGCACCTGGTACTCCGGTCGCCGATTGCACACCACCTCCAGTAAAAGCTGCCGTTGGGGGAACATACGTCATTCCCTTGTTCATGGCTGATTGCTTCATCTGCGGTGCTATGACGACGAACTTTCCATTAAGACATACGTGAGATGATGGTGGTTCATTAGGAGACGCAATGCTCCAGGCATTCGCACCAAGTGCCCGTAAGGCCTTAGCACCAGTCCACCCCAGCTTCTGCAATGCTTCAGTGAGTTCAGCAATGTTGGTATGAGCTTCAAGATGTTTCAGCACAAACAAACGATCACCTTGCGAAAAAACCCCCTCTTCTTGTAGCGGAAGGTCAGGATAGATGATTTTCTTGATTGCAAAGGTGTGCTCACGTCTGCAACGAATTGCCAATGCTGTTGATGTTTTAATGATGCCCAAAGCATTCTTGGTTGACTGCACAATAGCCTGGAGCTGCTCCGCACTTTTGTTAGGCACTGGTACGATGGAATAGGCCTCATGGGGTTTCTTTTGGCTATTCTTGGGAACCAAATAGATTCCAAACCATCCACTTCTTGCCAGTAATGGATCTGCAGTTGCTGCCAAAACTCTCAAGTATCCATGGACATACGTGGCTTTCGAATGCTCAATCGGTTTACGTTGCTCAGAGTAGCTCTTGACAGCCCATGTGCTGAGGATTTTGACCGTTTTGGTTTCTGCAATCTTCAACCCTAAATAAACCATAGGAGATTTGACTTCATCCCATGAATCCACCTCATTGCGATAGATGGTGAACTCAACGACCATAGCATCTTGCGTTGCCAGATCAGCCTTCATAGATCCTTCAACAAAGTTCACTGGTGTGTCTCCGAAATTGAGGATACACATGGGAATCAGGATTGGTTCACCTCTGCTATTCTTAGCCGGAGCCATCTTAATTGGTGCATCGGTGATAGGCTTCCCTCCCACTGCAATGATGGCCAACGAATCTGCTGAAAGTCTTTTGATGGGTAAATATTTCACAGCACTATCCGAATGCATGATGGTGACACCACAACTGTCTGGCCCAAATGCCTCAATGGTGATGAGCTTAACCTCGTCATCCCCCGCCTTGAAATAGGCAAGGTCAATGCAGATTTCACTCAGATTCAGCTTCTTAGCATGGCTATCCCCAGATCCACGGCTTGTAATGGACGATCCAACTGTGGATGCACCAGTGGAAGCACTGGCAGTTTCATCATGATGCTTGTCAACCTTCTTACGATTCTGAAACGTTCTAAGTTCATCCGTGGTGATCAAACGAAAGCGTGCTTCATTTGCTAATTGCTTCAAACTAACCCACTGCCTAGCCCAAGTCTCCCCAGCATGTGTCCGGATCTTATCAGGCATGACCTTGGCTAGGAAACCTTCAACACGTGATTGAACTAGCTCACTGGGTACTCCTCTAGCAGATAGCTGATCTTGCATGATTTTCTTCACATCTTTATCTTTTTCTTTCCCTCCACCAACTAATGGGCATGAACGAAAGGTAATGATTTTGTCAACTGGGACATCTCCAAACTTGATTCGGGGGTCAACAATCTTTCCATCAATCAGGGTCATTACAGTTTGCGTTGCATTCCCATGTGCAAAATACTGTCCTGCTGCCCTAACTAATGTTGTGCATTCTTCAACATGTTGCTCATATGGCTTGGTTTGGAAAGGTGAGCGAACCCATCTTTTCACAGCAGTATCCTTGTTGAGGTCAGTCAACTTTCCAAAATTCATGTGTTCTTCGATTCCAATGGGTTGATCAATTTCAATTTGGGTAACTGGATATGGCTTGG
>OMLO01004703.1_pt1 | contig 11420 bp, 5 predicted proteins | sample 1674811 | NCBI WGS metagenome assembly OMLO01 (sample SAMN06265003, study PRJEB25207) | coral metagenome | isolation source: Coral host | place: Mexico:La Bocana,Puerto Morelos, Mexico | collected 2008-11-13 | reverse complement strand
TACAATTGGGGAAAACAACGTTCACGGTACCACTGTTTCAAAGACTTTAATGAGTTAGAGAGAACTGTAAGAAACTCGGCAAGTTTGCCAATTTTTAAGAAGTGTCTTTTTTCTGCTTTTTATAATTAATTTTTTTTTTATTTTATTTTTTATTATTATTATTATTTTTTTTATTTTATTTTCTATGTTATTTTTTTTTATCTTTGTAGTGTATATGTTGTAAATATTTATTTATTTTGGTTTTAGCTCTAATTTATAGATTTTAATTGTATAATTATATAGTATATATCTAGTATTAAGACCTCTATGTAAACCACTTTTAGTGATGGAGCTTCCTAATAAAAGATTGTTACTACTACCACTTGTCGCTAAAAATCACGATGTGGAAAGTGTCACCACTCTCCAAAATGCATTGTGCAAACTCCAGCCGCTTGACCTTGTTAGCCTTGTTAGCCTTGTTAGCCTTGCTGCTTTCGCGATCTCTTTACCGTTTGACGAACTGATGGAAATTCCATGTTTTGCCAGCTTCTTTTGGATCTTAGTGCTCGTCATTTCGTCATTCTTTTGCATCTGCTGATCTATGAAGGCTCTTGCTTCTATAGAGAGCTTTGTAGGTCTTTCCGAGCGAGGTAAATTTGCCACAGAGCCGGTAAGACGCAGCTTCTTGATTATGCAAGTGATACTTGAAAGGCTCACAGCTAAGCCTTCGGCTTTCAGGTTTTTCAATATTCCAGCTGGATGGAGGCCTTGGTTATGGGGGAGCTCGATTCGAGTTCTCACATAGCTTGAGATTTTTGGCATGATGATCGCTGAAGTGCTAAGAAGCAAATGATTGAGAAAGTGGTTTACTAAGCGTTGATATGGCTGCAAATAATGCAGGTCACGCTTGCTCACGGAGACTGGAACCACACTGGGATATGTCATGTTTTCTAACATGAAGGGGTTTTTTAACAAAATGGCGCTCCGTGAAAGTTCAACTTGCCGGAGTGCCCACGTAGTTGAAACTGCAAGTTTGTACTGAAACTCTGACGCTTGTAGCTGTTAGGATATATAATAGTTGATTGAGTTTGTGAACCTAATTTTAGATGTTCTCTGCATCTCTTTACACAGCAATGAATCACGTACTGTAGCGGTATTTCGCTCAGTTTGTATCGATCAGAACTTTTAACAACCAGAGCGCATTTTCCTTCAAAAGATCGCGGCTAACGATTGAAAAATTTCGTAACTTGTTAGCGTCCACTGTGAATTATCGTTTGAAATTTCCTGAGGAGTAAAACAATAGATGCCTTGAAAGTTCGTGGAAAAGTAGCAGAAATTTTGATTGAAGCGAAATTTCTCTGAAAAGCCAAGAAAAGCCAACAAATTTGTCGAAATTCACTTGCGTTACTTTTGCATGATACTGTATGTAAATCTGCACTATTGTCTTTTCTCCTGTTTTCAGTAGTGACAAAATCGAAAGTGTAAGCATAAGGGCAAGTAGAGGAGCCCTTTGAAATTTAACCTTTAAAACAGGTCTTCACACTGTTGTTGTCACACAATGACTCGCTCATGTCTTTGAAGTTTTTCAGTCATTGGCGATGTTTACCTTACTTTACTCGCCTTGAAATCCCCTAAAACTCTGCTATGAATAAAAAGAATTGTTTCTTTGCTAAAGATTTTGTCTTGAAAGCTGAGTTTCTCAAAAAAATCTGACCGATTGACATGAGTTTTCACACTGTTGTTGTCACACAATAACACGCTCGCGTCTTCAAAGTTTTTCAGTCATTGGCAATGTTTACCTTACTTAAATCACCTTGAAATCCCCTAAAACTTTTGCTATGAATAAAAAGAATTGTTTCTTTGCTAAAGATCTTCTCTTGAGAGCTAAGTTTCTAAAAACATCTGACCAATTGACACGAGTTTTCACGGGTAGGTACATTTCGCTGACCCCTGAACTCGGGCTACTATCATCTATGAGTCGAAATACGAAAACAAACAAACACTAGTCAGAATTATGTGACATGAAATCAATGTGATTTCCAGTACATATTGTGACTATACTTTACCAGAGTTTAAGTGAAAATTACTGCATAACATTTCTTTCTTTGTGACGTTACTGGTGACAGTTTTACACTGTACATGAGCCGAATCTTACCACGCATAAGGCCTGTTATACGGCTGCTTTAGTTAATGTGCAAATATTGAAATCTCTTCCTGTGCAAAAAAGCAAAACAAAACCCAAACAAGAGGTCAAGAGGTTGTCACGATACACCCGGTGTCATGTTTTTCTCTGAAAAAGACCCTAGTTACAGTTTCACCAAGGTAAAAATGTCTGAAAGTTGAGCAGATTGCCAATATTAAGAAAGAGAACCTACAAAGTCGTTTCGCCATGCTACAATTTTCGAGATCACAGCCGAAACGCTTGCATTTCTAGGACGGTAGTTTCCAAGCACGTGACTGGACCTGCAAAGGGCCTATTAGCTAGCAGAATTTTTGATGTACCCTTTCTTCTGACTTAATCCTTACTGCTGCACCACCCGATAATAGTGAATTAAAATGAATTAATAGCTTTATTAATAGCGAGATACTTGTTTGTTTTTTGCTCATTCATGAGCAATTTTACTGATCAAGTGATGTGGTATGTATTAATAGTAATCAGTTAATCGTCAAGGACTGCTTTGGAATGTGCACTGCATTGTGACAGTAGTGCTAAAAAATAACTTTAATTTTACAAGCAAGGTTGTAAGATCTAAAAGATCTTGTTTTTTTTGTTGGCGAGCAGACGTAGACATCCACTCAGCCAAATCGTGTTCGGGACTTTGAATCACGCAACCTGTGATGTTTATTCGCCAAAAGCTTTTTAAACATTAATACAGGGAAAATGGTTCTTTAATGCATGTAAAATAATTATATTTTTTCCGGTTTTATTGAAGCATTATATTTTAAGAGAATTTTAAATACACTAAGAATAGATGGAATGTGCTGACGTTGCAGCTTTGACTTTCACTACATGACAAATAAGACAGTCTTTTTCGCCAGAACCCACGGCCGTTAATTTTGCCAGTATCTGCTGTGGGTTTAGGCAATTGAAGTGAATTCTTTGGCTGTTTCATCGAAGCGAGTTCAGATATTTAAAGGAAAATTAAATAGTTGCTGAGGTAAACAAAAGCTTGCTACGATATGCAGTCCTAAAATTAGCCGTGGATAACGGAAATGTCGGATTGTGTGACTTCATGACTACTTTACTCATAGCACAGACAAATTAAATTTTGACTATTATGGAAGAAAGCTGTTTATTAATAGCTTTATTAGTAGTGAGATACTCGTTTGTTTTTCGTTCAATCATGAGCAATTTTATTGACGAAGTGATGTGGTGTGTATAGTAATCAGTTAATCATCAAGGACTGCTTTGGAGTGTGCACTGCATTGCGACAGTAGTGCCAAAAAAATAAATAAAATTTTACAAGTACAGTAAAAAAAGATCTAAGAGATCTTGTGATTATTTACCAACTTGTAATATTAAATAAGCCTACAAGTACACATTGCAGACCTCTTTCTCCTTTTCTAGTGTTTGTGCTATGATTGTGCCTATGGGTCGTGCTTTGTGAAAATGGAATATGGCATGAGCGCAAGCTTGGGAATTCATTCTGTTATGTTGGGCCAATTGAGCACTTGTTTCAGCTTCCATTTTGCATTGGGAAAAAGGAAAGTTGGAGCAAGGGAAACTCTTTCCCTTGTGTTTACATCAGTGTCCATTTTTTTATGAGACAAAAATCTCTTGAAAACACTTGCACCTGTAGCTGCCATTTCTAGTGTAACTAGGTAAGAGGCTTGAGGACAAGTGATTCACCCTGATTTCTATCACGTACATACTAATTGGGTTGCTAATAACTTGTAGGCCACACCCAGCATTTGTGTCCGATTGTTCAGCACATCTTCCAATCTACATGTAGCTAAGTGCGTCTTCCATGTAGATACCACAAGTCAAAGAAACTTATTACCCTGACATACATGTATGTACTCTTAGTAAATAAGTTTTTAAACTAAAAAGAGTTTTGTGGCTATTATTCATTTTTAAATTGCTAATCCTATGATTTTCTCTATTTGGAATCAGGCACTTTCAAAGTTGTGTGACATCCGCTTGGGAACAACCTCAGTTCGACCTATCTGTAACTTGGTATGTAAGAGTATCAAAGACAGTATTAAGTAAGAAAACTGGAGGTCACGTGACCAGTGCTTTTGGCACCCCCGGAGAAAGCTGGACATAGGGGTAGTTCAAAACTGGGGTTAAGGTTAAGATTCTAGGGTTAGAACAATTTCAAGGGGGGTGGTATCTTAGCTCAGGGCCAGGTCTAAGTTACATGTAAGCTTAGGTCCTAGGTTTAGGGTTAGCCAGGTCACGTGATATGCCATAATATCAAACTTGATCACCCTAGATGAACTGACCCTCGACTACTAACTGTCACCAGCTGTTTTAACTCCATTTTTCTTGTCTAGTTTTGTAAGTCACCACCCCCTCAAGTTGGACTTTGTGCAAGTTTCACCTTTACACTAAATATTGGCCAGCCACTAGTTCCATCACCCCTAGATCTTGATGCATATGCTTGTTTTCAAATAAAATAGCACCAATATGTTGCTGGTCTTACGTTTAAGTGGTTTAAGATTTAAAACTATCAACTTGAAGAAAAATATATTTTTCTCTTAAAGTTCCACTGAAAGATAATTTGTGTATCCCTTTTCATTTGCACAATTTATAGTTTCAAACATGCTTGTAATCATGGTGAGCTTTATTTTGTGGAACTGTAATGGACAATGCTGTTTCAGATGCTGAAATGGACATTAAATTTTTTTATAACTAGTGTACTTTGAGTATTATATATTTTACATTTTACACTTTATTTCACTTCATGTATTATATTGCCATGTATTATATTGTTACTTTACTGACCAACTGAACTGACGACAGCTTGATTTTGACAGACTGACTAACTGCTCTACTGATCCTGGCATATATGGCTTTTTCGTTGCGGGGGTTTATCTTCTTCTAGATTTACTCCAGACTTAAGGACTGTACAACAAAATTTATCCTTTATCCTTATCCCTTATCCATTTTAGACCACAAAGGGGCCGGTCTCTGGAAACAAGTTTAAGAGTCAATGTCATTTATTTTTAACTGGGGCCACTAGAGAAAACAACAAAAAAAAACTTTAAAAGGAAATTCACAAGATAACCTTTGGGAACTGTTATTAAAAATACATACCAGTATTTCACCTCAATCCAATAAATATTATTTTTATTTTTATTTTCTCAGTTTGAATTTAAACTGAATTTTTGACAAATTTTCTAGTATTTACAATAATTGGAGTGCATTCTCACACTTAAAAATTCACAATTTCAATGGTAATCGCGAACTGGTACCTGGCCTGGTGTATCAAGACTTATTCCATATGAAAGCGGTCGAGAAATGCATGTGAGGTCGCGAAAAGCACCCAGCACTCTCATGAAATTTGAACTCTTTGATAATGGCTTACTGATGTTGAAAGGTCACACAAACACAACGATAATGTACTTTTGAAACTCAGCACTTTGATAATGTTTGCTATCACTCACACACTAATGTTTACAAGACTATTTTGCTTGATTTGCCCATTTTTTAGACCTTGAGGTCTAATGTGTGAACCAGTCATATGTTTTTTAAGATCAGAGTACTCTTAATTAAATCAAATCGAAACATTTGTCATTCCAACATTGCTTTCTAACACTTAATATGAGAACAGCATCTTTCGTACCTTGTATTAGGCTTGGACAATCTACAGCTATATCAACATTCTGGATGGTTACAGAATTCTCTGTCAATGGCAGACATATGCGTTTGAGTCTCTGTTATGTGTATATCCTTGTAAAAACTGCTGGCAAATATATTGAATATGGGTGTAGTCTAGCCCTAAGTTTTTAAAAATGTCTATCCTAGGAACTTCACAGATCATTTTCACTGTCACACAATGTTATAGAAGAACAATTTTTAGGCCTGTGCACTTCCCCAAACTTAAGATATTTGTCGAAATGTTTCACAGAAATTTACAGAGCCTCTGTGGTACACCAATATGGCAGCCGGAATATAGTGTAAACATCTGAAACTTGCTTTGGCTAACTAGGTGACTGATTATCAGTACTAAAAAAAACATGCATTTACATAATCACTTATCCTACTACCTTCAAAAATGTCCAAAATCAGGAGATATATAATATATAACATATTATGTTATTTGCCAGCTGGGAGGTCCTTATAGTGAATCAAAGGAGACCTATGGTCAAACTCGTGGAATAATTAACAGTTAGCGATCCTAAAAATTAGTTTGGTTCATAAGTTGACGAAATATCCGTGCCTGGGCTTACTACAAAATGGCTTGACTAAACTATTATTATACTAAGTATTCACATTACGAATTCCAACTGAAAGCCTCATTTAAACCTATTGAAAGTATTGGATGTCTCTTTAGAAATGTCACGCGATCCTAAAAATTATTTCGGCTTTACATAAGACAAATTTACCGAGCTCGTGCAGAGCATCACATCGCCCAGTATCTGTGATCAGTCAGGGACTATCAGACTGCCGGTCACGGTCTCAAATAGACTAGTCAACCTCAGTAAATTCGTCAAATATGAAACCAAAATGATTTTTAGGATCGCTTTACACTTCTAAAGAAACATCTAATACTTGTCATACGTTTCACTGAGGTCAGTCGGAATTCGGTATCCAAACTTTTACCTTCTGTACTAAAATTACTGTTACACGATCTCCTTTCGGCTCTTAAAAGGCTTTTTATCTAAGATGTCATGTCTATTCACTTTTGATAATAATTAATGTCTCATCCGGTTTTCGACAAGCCTGTTTTGTGATGAATGAAAGTGTACTTTTTTTCTATTTTCAATATGTTTTGGTTAATTAGATTTACAAGTCACGAGTTATGAACAAATAAATGTTTTGTGCAAAATAGTCTTGTAAACATTAGTTTGCAGGGTCCGAAATTAACTTTTTTCATCAGGCACCAACTGGTGACCAAAATATTTTTTCAGTCTCCAAATGGAAAAATGTGGTCGCCAAAAAATGTTGGTAAAACTTTTCCTTTGCAGCGAAACACAAGCCAAAATTATTGGTCGCGACGGGCTTGCCGGCAAAATATTTGCAATCGATGTAATCAGGAATCAAACCATTATTGAAATCATCTTTTGACCACTTTGACAGATCTACATTGCCACCTTTCAACACCCAGAGAATATCTAAATCTTCACCTAATTTCTTCGCGGATGTTCCGTTTCCACCTTGTAATAAATTATGGAAAGATTTCAAAACATCTTTGGACACCACATCGCCTGAATAAATACTCATGGCAAAAGAAGGCATAGGGCCTCTTGCATCCGCAATGCGTGTGCTATGGGAAACCGCTGAAAAAACACAGCAGCGAAGCTTCGCACTGTTTGTAGCTGTAAAACATTGTTAGTAGTAGATTTATAATAAAAGGAAATTGGTTTTATACTTCCAAAGCAACGGATAAGATAAAAAGGAAGTGACCAATTGGCGGGCGGCTTTGAATTTTATTTTGATCAATTTGGCTGAAAATCAAAGCTGCCGTGGCGTGAAATAGCGTAGTTAATCACTCGCTGGCGATCAGTTATGAAATTCTGGTCGCCAGTGCAAAAGTTTTATTCGCATGTAACCGACGGAATCGGACGGCGGCGAAGAAGCTTTAAATATCACTGGGGAAGATCGTTTGTTAAATGCTTACAGTTCACCGGTTGTTCTTAGAGGCCAAAAGGAAAATTGGAGCCACTGCTAGATGTGAAGATGTATCTGAATCTCACAGTATTGTCAATCATGTGGGAAGAAACTCCAACTTTTCATTCATATTGAAGTGTACACTTCTGTTTGCTCGTTTCTTTCCATTTCAATTTCTAATTAAAACTAACGAGACTGAATTGTCATAGGCGTGCAACTGTAAAACAACGTGTAAAATGGGGTTGACTCGCCTACACAACTTGTACGGTTCGTGAAATTTGTACCATTCCCTGGTGCAGCGAAAAATAGTGAGTATTTACTGCAATGACAAAACAAGCATTTCTTCAAACCGTCTGTAAGGGTCTCTATGTCCACCAGTCTGGATCCTTGTGGCCACTTCACCTCTCTCTTAGCTGTATTTTGCTGGTAGGAATCAGGATTAGAGTCAATAGAACAGGTAGGCCGATGAATAGGACAAGCTGGGCGAGAAAATCTTACCAAAAATTCAAGATAAAGAAAAATGTACTGACCTCAAGTGCTCTTGTCATTTTTTTTGCTGGGGGTTCATTTTTCTTGGATATGATATCATACTGGAGTTTCCTTTTGACATTCCACTTTTTGAACCCTTTGTGTAACATGTTTATTTTTGTTTCTTTTCTGGTATGAATCGCTTCCACTTTCTGAAAGCGACCTGACGCATTACAGATGTTGTGTGGGCGTTGTGAAGGCGTTTTGTAAACTTCTGTACTTTGACTGTCATTATTGTGCTTGTTACTGGAAAGTACGGATGCCATTTCACTCTCATCAAGCTTTGTGTTTATGTGACAAAACTTGTGTGCTCGCGTGAAGCCGCCATGTTTGTTTTGATTTTTGTTGCCATTTAAAGCCACCTTGAAGTAATCTAAATTTCTTTTCCATTTGGCTGCCTTGAGAACGGGGTATAACTTTCTTCTTATCTCATCCACTTCTTTTGGGAAGTTGTGAGATATTTCAATGTTAGTGTTTCTGGTTAGGTTTTTGATAAACAGCTTTACAAAGTTCTTGTCATGAGAAGTGGAGAGCTTGATTATAATAGGAAGGGGTCTGGAGCTTTGACTGTCACATGTACTAATAGAAATCCTGTGAACTCTGAAAGTATGTTTACTTCATGTCATTGGGTGGAATTGAATATTGTCTCAGCGATGGTTTTAAGTTGTTCTCCAATTCAATTGTTATTGCATATGCCAAGATTCCAGTGTTTTCCTTACAGGAAAATTTCCCTTGTTAAGTACCTGGCATTATTAAAGTCAATAGAGTGGCTATTCAATCATGCATGAGTGGGAATCTTTGAATCTTTTTACGACTATTTTGCAGAATGTGAAACAGGAGTTAAGTGAACAAGCGTGAATTCACTGGCTTGGTCGTTCGCTTAGTCAGTCAGTCCTTCCTTCCTTGGGTGGTAGACTATTTCTGCTGACCAATGCACAACTTGACTTGCAAAGAGAAAAATGTTGTTGTATGGTTCAGCAAAGGAAAAACATAGTGAAATAATAATGAGATAGATTTCAGCTATGTCAAGGGCTTTGGATGTATAAGCATTTTTCTTTTTTGAGTTTTCAAAACTAACCTACAAAGAATTTGTTGTCATTGTTCTGAAATGAACACAGGAAAAGTGTGGGTTTTCTTATGATGATAATTGGGGCACTAAGAGAAAAATATATTTTTCTTTAAGTTGATAGTTTTAAGCCTTAAACCACTTAAAACTTAAGACCAGTAACATATCACCATTATTTTATTTGAAAACAAGCATATGCATCAAGATGTAGGGGTGAGGGTACTAGTGGCTGGCCAATATTTAGTGTAAAGGTGAAACTTGCACGAAGTCCAACTTGGGGGGTGGTGATTTTCAAAACTAGACAAGAAAGGGGGAGTTAGAACAGCTGGTGCCAGTTAGTAGTTGAGGGTCACTCCCATGGGCTTTCGCATTTTTGAAGCGATTTTCTGGATACACACGCCCCATGGGCTTTCATGACTCCATACTTAACGTTACCATCAATAGTGCTGCTGTTCTAAAACACCCATGGCTCAAGTTTACTGGAAACGTCATTGTAATGTTCCTAATTTGCTTTCTTGACTTACAATAATGACTGAAATGTGGTGTTTCTACGATTTTTGGTAAGTTCACAGCCGTTTTTGGGAGGACATGTCAATGTCCGACCTATGTAACTGAGAAGCGAGGTGGTCCTCAGGCAGGCTGGACGGAGGCTGGAGGTTGGATGGCTGTTCAAGCTGTGCAAAATGTTCTGTTTAGGGGGAGTGGGGTGAGGTAATTGTGAGTAAAAAACGTGATCCAAGCTGCCCTTTAGAGAAAAAAGATCGCGTTTAAATGTAACTAAAGGAAAAGATCATGCAGGATCGAGAAAATTAAATATTGATCGTTCTGGTCCAAAATAAATAAAATTCAGGCGGAGCTGGAATCACCCACTCTTCCCTCATCAGCCCGTGAAAGTTCATCTTTAGTAGCTGCCTGATGAGCATCATTAAGCTTGAAGGTAGTTCAAGGTCCACTTTCTCAATGAAGCGAGTTAAGTGTCATACTTCGTTGACGAATTTTGCCGGTTGCTCGTTCATCTTGAAAAATGGCCTTGGGACTTGACTCTGGATGAATTTCTTGACCTACCACGGCATATTTTGGAAGTTTCGACCACAGAAGAACACTACAAGCGCGAAATTTGGGTGGTAGGTCGGAGTGGCTGTGGACTTATAAATAGAAGTATAAATATGAAATATGTGGGGAAAGTAATGAACGCTGTCAAAAATTGTGGATATTTCCCAGCATGCAGTGCGGTGGTGATGTTGAAAATCGAGGCAAGGTCAGAGAAAGTTGCATTTTTTTAAAAAGCAGTGGGTCTTGTAGTGCCATATGGCACTCTTGGGAGTGAAAGGGTTAATATTGAGAAAAATGGTAAATGGGAAGCACTTATAAGCATCTTGGTGGAAAATAAAAGAAAGAAAAAAAAGAACGTCAGAGAAGGGAAAAAGAAAAGAAAAAAAATTGGCTTGGTCACGTTCCCAATGTAAGTTGAACTCCCACCCACCCGCATTTAAAGACAGAAACCAAATGTATTGAGCTAACTTGCATTTACCGTAAATTGTTGTTAAAAACAATATATAAAGATGATGGAGAGCGTGACAGGGCGCTGATATCTGGTGGTGCTATCAACTCTTTCGTTGGAAAACATATTAATGGAAATAGACCATGTTTTGCTGTGCAATCAAATCAAAACATTGACATTCAAATAGATAGAAATAACATCAGTCAGTAAAGGTTTTGCGTTCGCTTTTCTTTGTTGAAGCTTTTTTTCAGAATTTCATAGTTGAACAATAATTTCCTTGCAACGTAGTTCAAAAGGAACTTGACACAGCTTACAAATAATCTACGGTCCACTGGAATGAATTTCACCATTTTATACACATTCATTCCCGAATCCAGAGCTAACATATTATTTTGGACAATTAGAATCTATGCAAAATAGTCGTCGTCTCAAAAAGGCCCTGTGTGAGGCGCGGTGGCCTCATGGTTAGTGCGCTCGACTCTGGATCGAGCAGTCCGGGTTCGAGACCTAGCCGGGGACATTGCGTTGTGTTCATAGGCAAGACACTTCACTCTCACAGTGCCTCTCTC
>OMLO01004702.1_pt1 | contig 11422 bp, 9 predicted proteins | sample 1674811 | NCBI WGS metagenome assembly OMLO01 (sample SAMN06265003, study PRJEB25207) | coral metagenome | isolation source: Coral host | place: Mexico:La Bocana,Puerto Morelos, Mexico | collected 2008-11-13 | reverse complement strand
AACCAACTCGCGCTACGCGCTCGTTGGTTATTTATCACTTCATATCCAACGCGGTCTCATGGAATAATTGTTAATTATCCATTGTAATAAATTTTACGATCAAAAGACGCGTTTAAACCAAGCTCTAAACCTCCACGATATTCAAGTTGTCTAGGGGATTGGATGCTCTTGCAACTACAATGACCTTTGCTCTAAGTGATCTGTGTTGGATCGTATTGTATTAAATCGTCTTACTATGTTGCAGGTTTTCTGGCTGATTCCACCCACCGAAAGGAATCTCCATTTGTACGAGCAGTGGGTCCTGTCCGGAAAACAACAGAATGTTTTCTTTGGCGATCAAGTCGAAAAGTGCTGCCGTACTTACTTGGAAAAAGGCGATACGTTCTTGATTCCTTCAGGTGAGTGTCCCACAAGCAGTCTTGCTTAACAGTCGAAATACCCGCTTTTTTCGTTTTTTTTTTTCAAGCACACATGGTATCAATAGACGTAATGTGTTGCTCACAGCCTTTGCCTAAGGTTTTCTTGTTCCGTTCACATTCAGAGCGTAACCCCGCTACGTTTGATGCTCTATGTAGATTTTCATGGCAGTATGATATTTTATTTAGGATGGATCCATGCTGTATTTACACCCGATGACTCGCTCGTGTTTGGTGGAAATTTCGTGCACAGTTTTAACATCCCAAGACAAATTAAAATCAGTGAGATCGAGGACAATACTAAGGTAAATCAGTTTATCTGTTGTCTATTTGATGGTGGCTTTGTGTCCAGCGTGTAAGCAGATAGGAAGGACGATAGTTAAAAGTTCCTTTGAAATTGAAGGAAAGTAAGGAAGATATTTTTCTTTTAAAAATTCTCTGCTTTTCGTACTTGTCTGTCATGTATTGTCAGTTTGTGCTTTTTCGTATACTTTCAGTGCGCCTTGGTTCTGTTTGGTTGGAAGTTGTCTAGTGGAAACCCAATATCAAGAACATTAGATAAAACCTTTTTCGTATAGAATTGGTTATAATTTTGTTGCACTTTTATAATTATTGCAATTCAAATTCTACAACACTGTGCACTACATATACTTAACGGTTTGTTTTTAGTTTACATCCATGGTACATCTTGTCATAGATTATGGTATAGACAGAGTTTCCATTTAGTCTGAAACATGGTCAAATTATGAAACTTAATTTTGGTATTTTCTTTTAACTAGTTCGGGCTTGTTGCTGGTTCTCACAAGTCATGTGATTTAAAGTAAAAGTCGTAACCATTGACTAAATAACGTCAGGAATAAGGGATATGATAGATGCTAAGTAATAGCAATTGGACCGAGTGGAGTACAATTCAAGGAGTGATCGCACGAGTAATTTCAAAATTGGACGAGCGCGAAGCGCAAGGCTGATTTCAAATTACGAGCACGATTACTTCCTGAATTGTACATCACGAGGTCTAATTACTCATTAATCGTATCTATAACAAATGTCGGAATTAAAAATGTCGTCTGTAACGCTTTTCATAAGCTTTGAAAACTGTAGGACACCCACGTGATCGCGCGCCGATTACGTTACAAATAGGCGCGCGGAGTATCAATCACGATCGAGAATTTTATAGATGCGACAAGAATTAGGTCTCTGCTGTTTTTCAACCTCGCGTTATCCCGAGAAGTGTTTTATCCAGATTTATAGAGCTTTGTATGGAGATGCCAGGTTGGCGCCCCTGGGAGGAGCACAAACATCTGTCATTGAGTTTTGCTATTGAAACGCAACTTTGTTACTCTAGAGCTCCGACCTTTGGAATAAATACTTCGTCGCGTGCAAGAACTAAATCGATAACTCGTGTTTTTAACTACGTGACAGCCTCCTCGGGCCGCCATTTTAGTCACGCAACGCAAAAGCTTGGAAACCAGATGGAATTGATCAAGTAACCACCATGAAACCACAGAGCATTCACGTTCTAGCAAACCTGTTTTAAACAGATAAATCGTTTAGAAACACAAAGTTCAATACTAGAGAATCAAGCATATGGATACGTTTGTTGCTCTCGCGTCTTAAAGCCGGTATTCTACGAGAAACTCTAGCTTGATATTTCGATTTGGTTCTCGTCAGTGTTACGGAAGGCAATGCTGCGTGACGACGCCAAACCACTTTGTTTGATGTACCGACTAATTTGTCTCGCTTTTATCATGTCCATATGAGATATCATATTACATCAATACTGGTTTCTTGTTTATAGCCTGCAGTGCAGGCGTTGTTACGGAACGCTAGATAAATCGGTTCGATGCCGCCATCTTGGATTGTAACTGGATGCTTGACCGGTAGAGGGTTGGTGCAGAGGCGGGATAAGGGCTCTGGTGGGGTGGAGGGTGGTGCCCATTTCTCCACTTAACCCCTACTCCCTCCGCGAATATCTCCTCGCCCCAATCTTCCAGAGTTACTGAATCCAAGATGGCGGCCTAATACGAAAATGAATGTGTACTCGCGCGCACAAAATACGCCTGCACTGCAGGCTATCTTGTTTATAATTGCTATATCTCATGCTTGTTTATCAGGTCCCTCTCAAGTTCCGTTATCCGTTTTTGGCGCAAATTATGTGGTACGCCGCTGACAAATATGTTCGATTGCTGGAGCGGAATATCAAGGAACTTGGTTTGAACCCGACACCGAAAGCAGAACAAAACAAACAGAATACAGCCACAGCGAAGAAAAAAGACGCTGGTGTCACCCCGAAAAGAAAACACGCAAACAAACGATCCGCTAGAAGTGATGTACACGAAGACAATGAGAAAACCGGTGCGTCTACACAAGAAGAAAACAAGGATGACGATACAACAGACACACCCGGGCGTAGAAGGTCCAGCCGAGTTGCACGGAACGAGGCCATCGCGCGACAAGCTCAAGATAACACAGAGAAGGGTGGCGCTGTTAAAAGCGGCAACAAAGGTAAAGAAGAAAAAACGGATACGGAAGAACTCGGGAGAAAGAAGGGTACTCCTAAAAAACACAACAAAGGAAACGAAACCAAGGTGGAGGTAAATGGTGAAAACCACGTGGAGGAAGGCGATAACGATAAAGCTGTGAATTCATCTGAAACGAATAAAGAAGAAGAAGACAAGACACCGTGGCGTGCAGTGTACCTTACTCGATTTGAGGTTGATGGGTTAACTGCGTTGATAGCGAGGCTCAGAGAGTGGCCTCAAGCCAAAAAGAACGTTCCCGCAGAGGTAGAAGATCCCGACGGACTTTTGGAGAGATTAGAGGTTTGTGCAAATTTAATTCAATCATATACGTGAGCAACTGACTGTAAGTTATGTTTTTAAGCTCTGTACAACAGTGTACAGCAAAAAAATTATTGGATTCGGTTTGTCAGTGTTCTTGTATGATAACATTAACTCATCGATGATAATGTTGCATATCTCCGGGATTGAGTCTTCTCTCGCGGGGGAATGTCATATCACCTTACTGTGAGTGCCGGGAGATATTAGTCTTCCCCGGACATTGTTGTCACGAGTGTCCTACTGTTCGGTATGCGAGTTGGCCATTGTTGGACACATATCGAGTGGTCTGGTTCGAACCTTGGCCGGGATCACTGTGTTGTGCCTCTGTTCATCCAGGTGTATAAATGGGTGCTGGTGAATTTCATACTCCTAGTCGCCCCGTTCCATAAAACCATAGATAAGCTCCGGCCAGATAGGGCACCAGGGTTCAAAGCAGAGTTAACCTAACCTGTTTGTTGTTTATTTAGGAACTCCTTGAACTGCATCGGAGAGATGATCCCACGCTAGCAGCTTCCGGGCTTCAGCATCTGTTACAGATCGACAAACCAATACTGGTAAGAGAAACACAGATTGCGCGGTAGTATTTGATAAAAGGTTTTTCACGGCATTTTGGACGAGTGAGCAGGAATTGAAAAGTGTTCAGTGTATGAGGAGCGAGCATGTTATAGTACTGCGTTGTACAGATGGTGGTTTTGCGAATTGAATTTGGTATAATTTTACTTTTTGATACGGTATTTACTTTGATATCGATATCGTAGTCTTAGAATAGTTTTTTGTTTAATTTCGGTTTCTAGATAATTCACGAACAGGCAGCCAGAGGTTATGTAGCTATTCAGAGTGAGCTGTAATTGACAAAAGGTGTTTCCAATAGTAGCCCAGATACTGCTACTTTGTTCCCTCGAGTTTGTTTAGTACTGGAATGTAAACAATTGCACTTGTGAGAAAAAGGTTTTTTTTTTTTGTTCTGTTGCAGAAGAAACCAGTAGCACGGAAAACCGGTCCTCGAGGACCAATGCTTGGTACAAAGGTCGGCCCAGGAATCAGACGCCGGCGCACCCGGTGTGGGCAGTGTGAAAATTGCCAACGAGAGGACTGTGGCGAGTGCCGAACCTGTAAAGATATGAAGAAGTTTGGCGGAGCAGGAAGAATGAAACAGTCTTGTCTCATGCGAGCATGCATCGATGTACGTTGTATTATTGTATATTTTCTTTATATTTCTACGAAAACTTACTCTTTTACGTGTCGTAAGACAAGGGGGAAATCTTTCTGCTATCAAAATAGCTATTCTACCCACGACCTTTTCTACTGTGGTCTTGCAGTTAAGCCGCCAAAGGAAGATCAACCCCAGCAGTTGGTGCTATGAATTTCATTAAGATAATACCACCATTGTTTGCACACACCTTGAAAAGTCCTTGAAGAATTTTTATATCCATGAAAATGCCTCGAAAATTGAAAATTTAGGTTTTTCTCCTTGAAACGTTTTCGAATTTTGCCGGCAATCCTTGAGATTTGTTGACAAGTCCTTGAATACTGGAGATTGCGGGATTGAAAAAAAGCAATATTGACTTAAACTGAGGGAAGAAAAACGTGTTTTCAGTCCTGAAAAGTTGATTTTTACGATGCAAGAGTTAAGTGATAATTTTGTTTTGTACCTAGTAAATTAATTAATTCTGCTTTCATCTTTTCCGCCGCGTGAATAAGAGCGCACGATCGCAGGTTATTCCTGTCATTACCTGAGTGGAGTTAAGTGTATTTTTCTGTCTCATATTCTTAAGCAAATTTGATATAATATTCTGAAGGAAACGATTCCAAGCAAATTGGCTTGAATAGCTCTTGAGTTGCCATTATTTTTGAAAATCGTTCTGACATCTGTATGGACCATATACTACGTTAAGTTGCTTTTCCTTACTAGGGTTAATATGTAGTAGGAATTTGCTTGTTTACTAGGACTTCAACCTAGCAAAATACCGTTCCTCTTTTTCTTATTTATTGATACAATTTATATGGATGCGTCTTAAGTTAACTGACACGCTGTAAAGATATTCCTTGACCCCCGTTACTGTCATCTTGTTGATGTCTGAGTCGTGAGTATTTTGTACTAAAACTTTCCGAGAGGCCCATGTTTCGCACTGCATAAAAGGTAGATCAAACCAGAATCATAATCGACGGAAGTTCTAAATGTTGTTTTAGTTTATCTAACTCGTATCGACTGTTTTCACTGAGTTTAGTAGGAAAACGATAGGGGAAACTTAGACACTCTCAGTTTGTTTTCACCACGCGCTCATAACAGATGGGAGCTGAACATGACTCTCGTTCAACTGTGATCACCCGACTCTTTTCGATTCTTGTTTGAATCAGCTGTAAAGACAGACACCTTTTCAGTACTTCGAACATACCAAACATAACGAAGCCAACAGAGCTTTAAGAATCGAGTGAGAGATCGCTTGCTAACAAAATATCTTCCTCGCTTGTTGTCTTCAGCCCAACCTACCTACTTGTGTGCGATGTTTGGTGTGTAACAAGGTCAATTCAGACGAGAACCCGCTGATGGAATGTCGATTCTGTGGAGAGATTGTTCACCCTCCTTGCCTGGGTGATACTAAAGGGCGATGTAAAATGATCACGGAGATCAACAACTGCTGGGAGTGTCCTAAGTGTTGTAAAGATGACGCGGTAAGAACACTGGAATGATAGGTTTTTATACATAACTATACAGACAGATAGGCTGGCCGGCAGACAGACAGTCAAAGCAGGCATTCAGACAGACACAGACAGACAGACGGGCAAGCAAACTACGACCTTTATTCGGACACGTTGAGTAACTCTCAAAACCTGTGGGGTCGTGTGTAGGCTCCAGTACCAGCTATTATTTCCACCTAACCTACAATCTTGGACAAAATAAATGGAACAACTGGACCACCCCTCCCCCCATTTCAATGATGCCAAAATGGCGCGTTTTTCCTCCTTCGCGCCTTCATCATTGCTTTGGGGGGAAAGGGGGTTAATTGTTACTCTTTATTCTGTCCAATATTGTAGCTCCTCGAGCGTGTACCTTTTTGGACGTGTGTCTGGTCTCAGCCGGACTATTTAAAGTTATAGTTGGGTTCAAGTCGAAACTACGTCACCCCGATTTTTTTTCGTTTGTTTTTTTTTTGTCTTGCTCTCAAAATGGAGTATGTTTTATATCAGTTAGTCTCATTTTCTAAGCTGTTAATATAGATTGCATTATTATTATTTGTACTTTGTATGGTTGGAGTTTTAACTTAACGAACCAAGAAGAACTGGTAACTCAGGTCTGATTGTAACTGTTTTCCCTCTGTAGGCGCCTTCTCTTGAAGATCTCCCTAGTACGCCTGCAAAGAAACGCAAGGTAATTAAGTATCATATAATAGACGAGATAATACAAGTGCCATGATTGGTCAGAGATTGCAGTTGTCAGAACTCGATAAAATTGGCTTTAAAAGATCAAAAGAAGTTACAGAAAAGAGCATTATCTTATCGTATCTTACAAAACAACGTGCAGCAATATCTCTATCGTAACAAGTAAATATCTCTAAATAGTATAAACAGTGTAAGTGATATTCTATATTAGAATTTTGCAATCAGTCAATATTTGTAAATTTTAAGCTGTGTATTTGTGTTAAGTGTTTTTTTGTTGTAGTTGATATGTGCTTAAGTTAATTGTATGTGTATAAATCTCGCGTTAATAAGAAATTTATATAGTAAGTACTGTATTGCAAGTACGCTTGTAGTGTTTTTTTCCTTAGTATAAGAAGATTATTTTAATTTTAATATAATAATTTGTGTTTATTATTACTATTATCATCATCATCATCATTGTTATTATTATTATTATTATTATTATTATTAAAACAAACTTGTAAATGTTAGGAAAAACTTTGGTAGATTTAAAGAAGTGTGAACTGTTAATGAACTGAGTTAAACTGTTAATTTTCGGATTCTCGAAAGATCATTCGTTGATGTGTCTTTGTTTCTTTGATTGTAGGCAAGTCCAGTGAAGGAACCTTCTAGAAAGGTACCGTGAATAGATATCCAATCTTGCTCCAATTTCCACTGAATCGTTTTGATTTTTTAACGAGAGCCTTACTTTTCACATAACAAGTTAACATCTGTTTGGACTTATGGGTCGCTTCACCAAAGGTGCATTCAGAGGACGTAGCAACTCTTTCCCGTATACGTTTAGGGTTCTATCAGTCATTAACCATTAAATTCTCTTAACCTTTTCAACATAAGAAAGTGGTGAGAGTTAGGAACCTGATGAGCTCAGGAAAAATGTCTAGACTAAAAACAGTATTTATAGAAATCGGTTTGGAGAATTTAGGTGGTGTTATTGTTATGAAGAAGTACAGTATGTTACTGACGTATAAATTTATTACTGTTCCTGGCTGTTTCAGATAAAACATGGTCGTTTCGCTGGGAGTGACAAAGAATCGGTAAGTCAGCCGATCATTTTATTCTCTCTTTTTCCCATCTAATTTCTCCTCGGATCATTAGAATTAATGATCTGATCACCGAAAGGACAATACAGTCGTTGTAATCATGATCAAATTATCCCTTTTAATTCTTTGCTGACTATCGTAAATTGGAGAGGCTCTGTGACGTGAATGAACTCCGAATCAAGAGCAGCGGCTTCGGCTACCTCGAGCCTTGTCTGAAGACATTGTGTGCCCCTCTCCACCCGTCCGTGTAAATGCGTGCTGGTAAACTGTTAGGCAACCTGACAAATGAAACAGATTAAATCAGTAAACAAAACAAGCGACGGTATCCACCAGTATACGCTGGATATTGATATATCCGGTGGATAGCGCCGTCAATCCTTGAAGCAACTAGGTGAGCGTGGAGAGAGGCACGAAATGTAAAATGTTACACGACCTTCCGATCTGGATTCCAGATCTCCAAGATCATATCAGATCGCTGAAGAGTGTTAAAAGTTGACTGTTCGTACTTGTCTCTTTAACGTGGAAACCTTTTGTTAGCAGGCTTGGCTTGAAAATCCGCGTTCCGTTTTGATTCTGTTCTCGTTGCTTTTCATGTTTCGGTTTATAGAAATCGACTGTAACAATCGTAATAAGCGCTTCCAAATGTACGTTTCTGTGATGACTGGTAAAGGTCCTAACGTTACATCAGTCTTGTGATTAAGTCGCACGGCGGGTCATGGCAAGTTCTTCGTGACTGTCCGGCTTCCACGAGAAGGAGTCTTGTACGTTCGGCGACGGGCTGAAAGCAAAAACTCTTCCAAGAACTCACTCGAAACTCGTTTTCCTAATCGACAGGATGACCTTACAGCAAAACAATCGCCTCAGAAAATCGGGAAGGCACCATTAAGTATGTGTATAATTTCATTTCGTTTTTGTGGCTTAACATGTAAAGTCTTGTTTGAAAAACTGGAGAATACGACCTGTTCTCTAAGCCCAGTGTTTTCCAGATGGTACTTTCCTCATCTATGCCACTCAAAACCTAGACAAGGCTCTCTGACCCCTTCTCAGGGGCCATATAATAGCTTCTCTATACTTGATGGTTTTACTAATTATGAGGCTTGGGCAAGGCATTTTCGGGCATCGCCATTTATCTCGCCATTATTGTGAGCGAGTTATATTCCTAAACGTTTCCGAGTTTGATTATTTTGTATGCTCATCTCCTTAACGAGATCCAAAACATTAGGGACCTTAACCAAACAACGACGACAACGGCAACGAGAGCGCCACCAAACAAAAGGCTTGATGAGCTGAGCAATGGTTGCGCACGTGCATTATAATTCTTGGTACATTTCTTGGCTGTCCTCTGTAAAACAACAACGTGTAATGACTAAGTTCTGCTTATTTTCGAGAACGGGAACGACGGCGGCTAATATTTCGCATTTTAATTCGGAATTCAACGCTGGCATTACACATTTAGCTTGAGTAAGTTCTAAGAGAGATAGTTGCACCCAACAAACCTATATATGATATTTTTACTGGACCTTGGCGTCGTCGTTGTCATTGTTCAAGGTCCCTATTGACTGCAGACTTTGCAACTTGGGTCCAAGATTGCCTCGCTTTGGGCTGCGTTTCATTTATAATACAGACAGCAAAATGTAGATCTCCATTTTGTCCAAAATTATTCGTTTGTGAGCTGCTAGGTTTCAATGCAGGAATGATTTTCAGTAACTTGCTCTTCCTCGTAGATAACTGATGTCCTACACAATATTCGTGTGGTGCGAATACCAGAACAGCTCCGTCATTCGGCACAAAGGTCATGCATTTACCAACAAACCAACTTACGTGTTGAAATTATATTATTGTATTTTTTCCAGAAGAACAAAATGGAGAGCGAGTCCTCAGACGACGAAAGTGATGCGTCTTCCCCTGCTGTCGATGATGAAATGGCTTCTCCACGCACGCGCCGTCCTGTTGTAGTGCCCAAACCTCCACCTGGTCCTCCGCCGGAAGTTTACCCCAAGCGCGTTGTTCGACCCTGTCCAGTTTCGCCTCCTCCCCAGTCTTTCCCTTTGGAAAACGACCAGAATCACGCCATGGATCGTCAGCTCTGGCTCTCAGTATTTAGCTTTCTCTCGCAACCTGAGCTCTGTGTGTGCATGCGCGTGTGTCGTACGTGGAACCGCTGGTGTATGGATCGCCGTCTGTGGTCTGTGATTGACCTCTCAGAAAAGAGAGTCGTTACGCCATCTGCTATTAAGGGAATTGTACGGCGCCAACCCACGACACTTAATTTGAGCTGGACAAACGTCACTTTTAAACAACTGCAGTGGCTTCTGATCCGTCTCCCGAGAATACGGGAACTTTATCTGAGTGGAACAACAGAGGCTACCGTGTACGCGCTCTCGACTGTCACATGCCCTCGTTTGAAAGTCCTAGGGCTGAGCTGGTCCATGGGAATCACTGACTCGCTGATGAAAGAACTTCTGGTACCTGATTCTGACTCCCGCGCGGGGACTGGGGAGAACAAAAGCCCGCTAAGTAGATTATCCACTCTATTTCTCTCCGGTAGTGACGTCACGGGACTCACTCTTCGCTTACTTGTTCAACACTGCCTTGACTTAAGGAAGCTGGATCTAAGTTTCTGTCCCGGAATAACTGATCAAGACATTGAAAGCGTGTGTGGCCAAGCCTCGATCAACGAATTTCTTCTGAGTGGCTGTGCTAAGCTCTCTGACAAATGCTTGTCTTTTTTGAAGCTTTTTCCGTCGCTTATTCGCCTTGACCTGCGGTCGTGCACTGGTGTCACTTCCGATGCGGTCCAAGACTTTGTTAAAACTCGCAAGGATTTGCTGAAGATATTGGAAGGGAAGCTCATTGTAAATATGTAACTGTGACTGCCTGCCTGTTATACGTTGGTGCTACATACTGTTTTTCAAACAAGAGCGGATAAAGGGTACGCGAGTTAATCACCCACACCAGCCTTATCCTTAGGCAATGCCTCTCAAGTGGTTTTTTTTTTTAGATTTAGTATCTCTCTGTCTCGTGGATCCTGTTACCACGCGGCGCGCGTTGCGTGGATGTTATCGTGGAGGATCCAAATGCGTGTAAAGCCGCTTGGCTTGGGTCAGGAGAATTGAGTGATGCAAAAGTCACTTGAGAGGAATTGCCTTGATAACAAGGCCTTTATGTGGGATTACCTCTATTACCATCATCCTCTCGCCCTGTGTGGCATAATGTTTCAACCAAATGCAGGCAGAAAACTCGAATCGAATTTTTCGGAAGTACATATACACCCCGCTCATTCGTACACTCGTTCGTTACTTTCTTAATTCCTCCTAAGTGTTCTGTGCCACCTTTGTTGTGACTGTTAAAATAGACGGTATGTTACCGCAAGTATGAGAGGTTAGAGAGAGAGAACAAAGGGTGGAATGCCACCTTATGTTTTCATTTCCCTTCCCTACCACTAAAACTCCTCCAACATTCTATTTTTCCATTATCCTTCATTGCTACGTCGCAGAAATTCCCACGCTCTTTCAAATCTGTTTTACCGTGCGGCATAAAATTTTGGTGTGATCTAATTTTCGCGGATTTTTCATCGATACGCGAAAATTAAAACTCTCGATGAAATGAAATGAAAGTGGTTGCAAACTGTGTAACGAAAGCGACCTACCGTATTTTGTTTACAATAATTACGGTAATACGGATTCCTTCTTTGTTACTTTAAAGT
>OMLO01004701.1_pt1 | contig 11422 bp, 6 predicted proteins | sample 1674811 | NCBI WGS metagenome assembly OMLO01 (sample SAMN06265003, study PRJEB25207) | coral metagenome | isolation source: Coral host | place: Mexico:La Bocana,Puerto Morelos, Mexico | collected 2008-11-13 | reverse complement strand
AAACTAATTTATACCAATGGTAGAGGTGTGAAATTGAATAAATTAAGATTAAGATAGCTGTTCAATGTTCATGTTCACCTCATTGGAATGAACATGAACATTGAACAGCTATCTTAATCTTAATAGTGTTTTTCGTTGGTTGTAAACGAGTAGAGTTGAAAATAACTAGTATATACAATTCGTTTAAGCTTAATTGATACTGCTACAGAGCCCAAAAAAATAACTTTGAATTTTTACACCCGTTTTCAGTGTTACGTGCATGAGCGACCTCTTTCGATCATCGTTCGCACTGCCATCTTCCGCAGTAATGGATGGGCTCCTGTCTTTCGCCGTGCTATATAAAACGGCTGAAAGACGTTTAACTGTGAAACTGGCATTTTTCCGGTTATTAGCGGAAGAAATGACAAATAAATAATAATTACTGACCTCAATTGGTTAGAGAAAATTGTGCTGGGCTTTGCATGTTTTCCATATACAGGATAATTCAAACGATTTTAGTGTATTTGATCGGCTCTCAATAGTAACTTCCAGTAGAATTGGACCGCTACCGTTTTTAATATATTCGAAAGATGTAAACAGTCGATTTAATTCTACCGGAATGACTTCTTGATGTTCCTAGCCTTTAATAGTCTAACACCAAATAAATCAATCTTTAATCACGAAAATTCGTGTTCGACCGTATAAGAAGTCCGTTGCATTGTGCTTACACTTATGACGCAACTTTACCTATCAAGTCCGCGAAATAACGCTACGAGTGAAGATAAAAAAATCGAATTTACGTATTTGGTACTAATGATAATGGTAAAATACTTTTTTTTCTTATGGTATCTTAATTTCCTTGTCATTAATTCTATTAACTTCTCATGTTCAGGTCATCGTTTCTACAGATAAAATGCTACATATTCAAAGACAGAATGGCTCCCCTCCTGACACAAGGCTTCCAGTTGTACCTAAAGTGTGCAAGCTACTGGCCAATAGATCTGCTATGAGCTACAGGTTGGTTCGTTCTTAGCATAAGCGTAAGAACTCGTGGGAACGGTATAGGAGGGGGCTGCAGCCCCTTCGGCTGCGGAAATTTAGAATTTTACCGGGAAAAACTTGAGACTGTTTGTAGAGGTCACTTAGTATCCATGTTTTCAATATATCTAGTTTTGGAGTTGTAGCAGTTTCATTAGATGTGAGAACTGTGAATGTTTTTGTTTTTCATGCAATTTGAGTGCGTTTGCATCCCGATTTTTACCGATTGACGAATTCGCGCATTGCACAATGCTTTCGGGTAAAAGGGTCACCGTGTTGAGCAAGATTGCCTCAAGGCTCCCACCAATAGCGTTGTCATAGCGACTGCACAAGTCATTTATTTAACAAGAGAACATTGTAATTATCTGAATAACACCACCGCGTACGATATAAAGGCTTGCATTTAAACTATGGCTAGATGTGTTTTCTATCTCTACAAAATGCAGTCGATATCCAAAGATTCTAACTACAACACAATTCAAGCCTCCATGTATCAGCTGTCCTTGTCAATTTCCCTATATTGGTGGATATGTCCTGGTTCAACAGCCTTCGCAACGTCGCCATCCTCAGATCAATTCCGCCGCAAATGTGGTCTACGCTCCGATCCCGCGGAGCGCGTATGCATGGCCAGGGGTGCTGAGAGACGGATCAAAGATACATTTTCAGGTAGAAAGTATTTCTCACTAACTAGAATATATAGGAGGGAACCTGCATTCCGAAAACAGCTGAGTGTTGAAAACAGCAGTCCATGTGGCAATGCATTAAACCAATAGAATTTACGTTGAACAAAAAAATTGAGTTATTTTTGGCCACGTAAATTATCTGTAATTTGAAGGAAACCTGGAAATAGTAGTTTACTAAGATAGAAAAAGGAATAAGGATGGTAAAGAATGGAGAAAATTAACACTGATTACACGCGAGGAGCTTGAAAAATTTAGGCTAAACTTTTTAAAATGCGGACATCGTGACGTGTAGGTCCTTTAACAGATGATTGTATAAAGAGTAGAGGTCTAGTCGCGCAAATAATAAAACGGCTGCAATGATTGATTCTAACCTTTTTTTCGTACAAAATATTACGTTATGTTGTGAATTCTCTTCCCTTTTGAGCACTTCCCACCATCTCGACCTCCTTGTTCTCGCTTTTCGTAGGACCCCGATAGGCATCGTTTTGTGGTTCTAATTCTAAACGCACAGTAATTGTCATTGACTGTTTTGGGCTCAATACCCTACAATGTACCTCAAAAGCTCCTGTTGCGGGATTCGAGGCTGGACACCGTAAAAGGTACCATTTCCCCCCTTTAACCTCTCAGTAAAAGACACGATGACCCTTCACATCTTTTTGTATGGGAGTCCCCACCCGAGGGTAGGACTTCGTGGTTACCGGGGGAACGTTCCTTTTTGTGATGAACCAGTTAACCGTATGAAACACTGTTATGTCTTTTCTCTCAATAAGAATGCCGCCATTAAAAAGGCAAAGAAAGAATACTCTAAAGTTCTAAAGAAAAAGGAATTTCAATGCAAAACCTGCAACAAATCTTTCTCTCGCAAAACGTCTTTGGTTGTTCACATGAGAAGGCATACCGGCGAAAAACCTTTCAAGTGTGATTACTGTCCCAAAGCCTTTGCCCAGTCAGCAAACCAGGTGGCACATCTGAGAACACACACAGGAGAGAAACCATATGCTTGCCCTGTGTGTGGAAAACGCTTCTCTCAGTCCTCTTCTATTACTACGCACATGCGCACTCACACTGGTGAGCGGCCTTTTCGGTGTGCCGAGTGTGGAAGGACATTTGCCGAAAGGTGAGTTTACACAAACTTTTCATCTACCTTGGCTTTTGTTTAAGGCTTTGTTGGTTTGTTGATTTATTTACAAAGGGTTTTCAGATTTCCTACTGAAGAGTTTGCATCCACATAACTAATTTAGGAAAAAGGTCTAAGTTGTATTACAGTGATTTTTATAATGTTATTTGAGGAGTTAAAGATCCAGATAGAGAAGTTGCACCTTAAAGGACCACAGGCTCTCCATGCTTTGAGATAAAGAGGTTCCCAAGAATGATCAGTCCATAATTTCACCTATGATTATGTTAATACAATTGGAAGCAATCGTGTGAGGAGAATAATGAAACTGATCAATAGCTCACGACGGTCGTTGTCATACAAATGTGAAATTTTCAAAGTTATTAAATCGGCAAGGGACTTTTCAAGCCTGTTTTTGAGACAAAAAGAGTTAGTTTTAATTTACGATTTTCTCTATCAGATCAACCCTTTCAAAACATCACCGCGTTCACACCAAAGGACGGAACTTGATAAAAGCCAGCTAAATGAAAGGTCAGTAATAAGCTATGTTACGACTGTACTGAAACACTTCAAAGCTTAACGACCTACAGTTACCTAACGCAGCCATCTCCACTGGAGAGAAGTGTTGTGTGACATAATTATCTGGCTAACGTCACGAATTGCGTATCTTCAAAGTTTAGCCTAAATTGTTCAAGTTCATGATCGTTTGTAATCGCTTTGTGTTTTTCTATCTGAGTAAACTACTGTTTTCAGCTTTCCTTCAATTTAAAGATAATTATATGATCAAGAGAACTCAAGATTCCGTGACTAAACCCGTTTAATCATTCGAATTCTTGCCATCCTGGTACGCTAAATCAATTTATCACACAGTTATATTAAAAACGCCCAAAGAATACAGGCTTTATTATGAGTTCTTGATAAACGCCTTCGGATAACACGTTATTCTTTTCAAATTTTCAGGATTTGCTGCTCCTACTTGACAACACTGCCTTGATGAATTATTTGAGATGATAAAATTTCACTGACGTTAGGCTCTTTTTAAACATAATGATTACAGTCGACATCACTTATTGTTCTACTTGAACATAGATTTAAAGTTAAACCGGGAGTTACGTACATATGTTTTTCTTACGAGAGTATTGTCCTTCCGGCCGAAGCTGAACATTCTTATTTTTCCGCGGATTTTAGGCTGAAAGTATTCTTGTGAGTATTCCTAAGCTATACGGTATTTCGAATGTATTTGGTGTCTATCGACCAATCATGAGTCAATTGATGGTGTTAAAGTAATTTTGCATGGAGCCAGCCTGTAGGCGTTTAATCCCGATATGACGCACAAAACCTCTTGAAGAAATGTTATTAGCACCGAACATACGGCTAGTGCTGTTTTTGTTGGCTAGTTTTGCCGTTTGGAGAAAGGAAGCAGTTAACAAAGATTTTGAGTTAAACAATCACGCATTATTTCCACAGCACTTCTTAAGATCTATTTAATGACTCCTTTATCATATTTTTCGGGAAAGTCACGACAAAACCTTCCCAAATCAGTTTTCTGATTTCAAAGTTTTTCAATTTTTTCTCAGTTAGATTTTACAAACAAATATAATTATTTTTTTCATTTCCAGAACAACAGATATCTTCACAAAATGATATTGGCTATGCTAAGAATCAATCTGATTCTAAATCTGTTTGGAGTAAGAGCGACTTTCAATACTGATCAGGCTTGATTTTTAAATTGAGGTTTACTAAGATCTCTGACTAGTGCAAAACGCGTGTGATGTGCGACAACCAATCACATTAAAGTATATTTTTTTCCAACTAATCATGAATAACATCAAAAACCAACCGTGAAATGGTTTGGGTGTTCAGAGTCCCACCCTCTGGGAGCCAATTGCATGTTTATGTAATTGTCGTAAGTGACTAAGCATATAACATGCAGGCCTGTGTGCTATAAATTATAATTATTTCAGAGTATTTTTGTGAAAAGAAGACATTTCATTTTCTTTTATTATATGCCAGTGAGGAAGTAACGTTAATTAACTCGACTATTATACTATATGTTATGGACCAATTGCGTGACACAGCGCACATATCGAAAAGCAACTTTAATGTTTCTTCATAACAGTAACAAATCAAAATTGGGATTTTGCAACCTATTGTAATCCATTTCCTCCCCAGAATTAATTTTTGTCCAAACATTTAACAAGCACAGATTAACAGATGTAAGCACATTGTGCGACAATACTAGATTACTTCCACCAAATCAGAGTAGCCTTTCACAATATTGTGCGCAGCTTACTCACGCAGCGGGATTATAATCCCTGCTCGACATATTAGCTTCTAAATGGCGTCAGTAATCAATAATACAAAGAGAAGAAGAGTACATTCGGCGTTTTGGGGTTCGAGTTCACTCAACGGCATCCCTCGCTACAGATATTTTCTTTTTTATAACCCTGAATAGTTTAACATAGAAAGGTGGAGATATTTAGAAATCAATGTGCTTATTTAAGACCATTTAAGACGATTTGATGTCAATTTCTGTGTGCAAATATTTGGTAGATATCACACGGTTGTCTTGTACATGATTATACCAGAAGCATATCGCTTACTTCTGATTTTAATTTTTCCCGTCTATCCCTAGTCTAGCTATCATTAAACGAGACGCTTATTCCTGATTCTCGTTTGCGTCTGATGATATTTATTACGAAAAAATCACGAGACTGGTGTTAAGTACGCGAACAAATTTGTTCGCGTATCACTGCAGAGTGATTTGAGAACACAATATTTTTATCAATCCGCCGGTTGTAACTGCCGATAAAGGAATAGCAACTAACACAAGACAACATTTAATTGTATACGACATGTTTATTGCTTTAGATGTCATTTAGATTATTTTTCACAATATAAATATATCAATTGTGCTAATTTATTGCACGTAATTTTTTTCTAATATATTATAAGCTATTCTGTACTCTATACTAAGTAATAAATTTATGACTTTGAATAAAAGATATGGATATTTTCATCCATGTTACTGTGGCCAGCCACAAGTATATTTCTACTTTAAAATATTTTGGTTTCACTTAATCTCGGTAAACAACGCGCGGCTGCGTATCACCTGACATTCAACGCGGGGAACTGGTGCCAAAAGATCAGTACCATACTGCGCATGTTCAGCTTTGATTTATAGAGGCTTGAAAAAAATTAACTACAGTTAAAGATGATATCTTAACATTGAACAATACAAATTTGTGGCTTTAGAATCCACTTAAATTTTCCCCAAACCTAGACCTTTCGTCTCTATGAGACCAACTTCCTCGCCTAGTGTATGAGACGACTTTACTCGCCTAGTGTCTTTAACACGGTCAAATTCTTATTTTGTCCGTTTTTTCCTCAGTCTGAAAAGAGTTACGTCTGACAAAAGGACTTACACAATGCGTCTGTTGCTCTGCACTAAGTTACCAAAAAGCTACGCATATAATTTGTTTTTTTTTCTAAATACAAATCAGTGCCCCTAAACATCACAATCCTTGTGGTGTTCGGCGTAGGTCCTCAGTAGGAATCTATTAAAGATAATCGGAAGGGCGGCCTGCAGTAACAAAAACGAATCAGAACAGGTTTTAAAGAGGTACAGGTCAACTGTAATTTGATGGCAAATCCGTTTGTGGCACAGCACAAACTGGAAGTACACACATAAAAAGGATACAAAAACTAACTGTATGAAAAGAAGAATTGTTACATTCTCCAAACTGGAATTTTGAGATATGTATGGATCCTGTAATGAGAATCATACGTTGATATAGACAATTAGCTTTGTCGTTTCTGTTTACGTGTACGTGTGGCAAAGGAATTCAAGATCACTAACAGCTCAGTTGCAAACTATAAGAAAACAGCCGGTAAAAGTCGCTCCAACTTTTTTTTTCTATTTTTTTCGTTTTTTTCTTTTTGCTGCTTGTTCTTTACTCAGCTCTTGATGTCTAGTCCTCCAAATTTTTTTGTTCCTGATTCTTCATTAATTGTTCAATTACGGCATCTTTAGCCTGAAAAAATAACAAAACACAAAGGTTACCTGGATAAAGCATTACCTCTTACAGTTCCCCCCAACCCTACACCAACAACATTCCAGCCCCGTGCTCCACCACGTGAGTTCGGTTTTGGAAGATGAAGTAACTTAGTGTACTGAATTACTGCTCGCCCCTGCGGGGAAATGTGGTCCCTTGCTCACAAATAACCTCCGACATTTGTGATAGGGTTAGAAATATCGAGCGCTTAAAAATTGAAGAACCCAGTGTCCCCCCCTCCAGGTCTCAAAATTGCTACGTGCAAAAATACAAAAAGAAGACTGAATACTTTCAGCTTCTGTCACATCGCTTGCAAAAATTTCAACGTGTCTTGTTTATCTGCAACACCGAGCACAATTACATGACACTCCTAGCAGCCATATCCTGCTTTCTCTAATAGTAAAAGCACTAAATAGCTGCGAATAATACTTCTTGGCCACTCATTCTGGCTAAATCGCCTCTACGCAAGGTAAAATGATTTTATAAATCTGAATTTGCTTGCCCGACATTTTCCAGGACGTGGCCATGTCGACTGAGACTGCTACGCGTTATGTGTAGCGCGTGTCTGTAACATCCGTACAGAATGCGGCACCTAGCATAAACATGGCGCGCGGTGAATCCGCGAAGAGTTACCCGCTAAAAAATGATAAAAATAGCTGGTCAATCAGAGTGTACCATTTAACATTAGCCGGATTTCAAGTCAAAACAAACGACAGTGTTGCATGAAGGATGAAAATGGGCCTTTAAGTCGGTAACACTTGAACTTGTATATTCAGTAAAATATCTATATAAACATTAAAATAACTGAAAACGTTCAGGTTACTTCAGTCTCCAGACTCAAATTGTACATTTGTGTATCTGTTCTGATATTTATGTATATTTCTTATAAACCTGTAAACCTACGAATAAAGATGTTGATGACAAGCATGCGCATGCATTTGAATCACGTGACATGCAAAAAACACACTGTTGGCCCTTACCCGAACTTCGTGACGAAGCAAATTGATTTCGCCTGAAAACCTTTCACTTAGTTCACGAGCAAGAGTTTCCTTGATCTGGCAAAAATACAAAGGAAGGAGTAGCTGAAATTCATATCTTCAGTGTACGAAACACAACACCAGTGGAGCTTTTTGGAACAGAAAAACATTAACAGTACACGTGTAAATCTCACCTCTTCACGAAACTCTCTTATGCATTTTCCTCTTTCATCTTTCAACTCTTTCTTGGCGCTCTCGATGTGCGCGTATATTCTGGCCCTGCGTGATGCCTTCTTGCGGATCGCTAATTCGTCACTAATGTTTGAAAGCCCAATACTCAACGACGATTGTTCTCGAAGAAGATCCGCCATCTTAAAAATAAACGACGGAAAGGTTAAGAATGAAATGCCGGCCTTACAGCTTCATCTGGATAGGGAAATTAACCACTAGAATAATATCCACACGGGAACAAATAAGAATTGACTCGTACGTGCACAGCATAATAAATTCTACCATGAAAGTACTACTCGATAGCTTTCATTTGAATGGTCACACACTAGGGTTTCATCCACACACTTACATGTAAATATTAGAACCACTTTGTACAGCATAATAAACAGTACCACATGAAAGTACTACTCGATAGCTTTCATTTGAATGGTCACACACTGGGGTTTCATCCACACACCTAAATATTAGAACCACTTTGTACAACATAATCAACAGTACCACACGAAAGTACTGCTCAATAGCTTTCATTTGAATGGTTACACACTAAGGTATCGTCCACAGACTTAAAAGTTAGAACCACCTTGTACAGCATAATCAACAGTACCATATGAAAGAACTGCTCAATAGCTTTTTTCGAATGGTCACATACAGGGGTTTTTCGTTCAGGTTCTTTAGGAATCGCTACCCTGTTTCAGTGAAGCTGTTCAACTTGTGTAGTTCACCTTTACCTTTTGAGTTACGCCAGTACAAACAGGACTACTTGTAGCTCCCGCAAGCAACATTTTCCGTCGCTCCGAGAGTAAAGACCTCATCCTTTCAAGTTCAGAACTGATCAGTAAACGAAGCTCGTGAATGGCGTTCACTTCTTCTGTTATACTACAAAATAGAACAAGAAAGACAAAATCTAAATGTGTCCAAGAAAAATGCGAGCTCAAAACATCGTTTCAAAAGTTGGTACTGTGAAAATCTGAGCTTCCTAAATAGAATAGATATTTCTACCTGCCAATTTATATTCTTTACCACTCCATGCAGTTGAAACGAAGAGAGTAAAGCGAATGAGTGTAGCGAGAATAACGAGCACTTGTATCAAAACGATTCTCATTAGTTATCTAGAAAGATTTGATGATAGAAAAACTATAAAACCAAACACGGTTATAACTACCCAAAACCAGTCGAATAGGGTGACCGTCCCAATTTTCGCCTAAAAGAGTTTTTAAAAACTATCAACACGTACGTGAGTTAAAAAAGAATAGACAACATTCTCGAATGTTGTAAAGTTTATATGAAACTCGGTTGTAGATGAAAGTGAAGAATGATCATCGCAGTTAATTATTGGAAAGAAGAAGCCTGAAAAAATCAGGGCTTCAACGGGATTCGAACCCGTGACCTCCGCGATACCGGTGCGATGCTCTACCAACTGAACTATGAAGCCACACATTGGGAGCGAGGTCAATTAATTGAGTTCATATCTTCCCGTGAGGAGTGAAATGATGTAAAGTTTTCATCATTCTACACTTTCATTCTCGAATGTGTCACGCCGTCTTCAGAGCAATCTAATTCCTGGGACCTCTGTTTTTCCCGCTCCTAGGCCTGTAGCGAGACAGAGGGGGAGAAAAGACGAGAGACCTCGGGAACTTGGTTGTATTCGGCCTCTGTGACGTAAGTTTCCGTGTCTTTTGCTATCGTGCGTCGTACGGCGTGCTTTCGGTGTCTTCATGCTAGAATTCTTTGTGCATCTTTGTAAGAATCAGTCGGCAACTGTACCATTTCCCACTTAAATTATTCGATGAAAGACAAAAAGGCAAAAATGCAAGCCAAGACGCAAAGAGTGAACGAGTCAACAGAGGGAAATAACAGCAAGACTTACCGTACTAGCATGTGTTTAGTGTAATTCGTGGCTCTGACTCCATCCAGCGGTCCCTCACTAGACAAGTGTGACTCGTACTTTTGGATGCTTTGCTCGAGAACGCTTATTTCATGAAGGTAGAGCTGTAGTACAGGACAAACAAAAAAAAACCTTAAACTCTCGAGGGAAAATGAACATCCTTATCTAAACTATACGGTTTAGAGCATTTTCAAGATGATTGTCGAGTAGTTAATTAATTAATTAATTAATTAATTAATTAATTAATTAATTAAGACCAAAGATCAGAAAGATATCAGCGTTCATATGCTCCTGTGCTTCGCAATGTAATCTGTATACACGATTTTTACCGATAACAAGCGAACTAAGAACAACATGAAACTTGTTCCCTGCGCGGGAGGCTCAACAAAGAAGTTCGTGCCTAGCTCGGGCGTAATGCTATCCGTGGAAAGCGTGGCAGAAGACAAATCAGACAAGATTTGTTTCCTCTAGAATATTAACGATTTTTAATCTGCTCAATGAAAAGCCAAACAAGACGAATAGCCCTTCTCAAAGTCATTGAAAATGCTCTAATACCAAAATCAACATTGCGTTATTCATATATACTACTGTTTATACTTAGAAAGTCACATAACTCCTTCAACCATTTCACCGTCTTCGTTCCTCGATTCACAAGAAACAGTTCACGACATACCGTACCTCAGGACTCGACGACTCAGCTTCCTTCTCAGAACGTACCAGGTTTCCTTTCATACCTGCCACCTCACAAAATTCTTGAGCTTTGGAAGCTCACGCAGATAAGAATTAAACAGATAACAGCACGATATTACTTGCAATCCGGCCTTAGATTTGGTGTCAAATCCGACAAGAAATGAGCGCACATCATCAACGTTAGTAAATACATCGCACTGTTAGTAAAAGCTAATCAAGGGATAGTGTGGGTAGTGCGGTTAGCGTTAATAGAACAGAATCATTACATCGTTTGTTATAATTTTGCTTCAATTAACACACACCTAAGGCAGCTGGGCCACGAACAGGAAGAACGAGGAATTCACCAACATTAAAACTCTAGGATTATCTTGCACAGCACAATAAACACACCAAAGAACTGTTCAGTAGCTTTCATTTGAATGGTCACACACTGGTGTTTCATCCACAGACTTAAAAGTTAGAACCACGTTGTACAGCATAATAAACAGTACCACATGAAAGTACTGCTCAATAGCTTTCATTTGAATGGTCACACACTAGTGTTTTATCCACAGACTTAAAGGTTAGAACCACCTTGTACAGCATGATAAACAGTATCACATGAAATTACTGCCATGTTGATAATAATTCACGCCACTCGTAGTTATCTTTAGCTGTGACTTTAAGTTGCACCCTTCCGTGAATCGTACATAGATTATTGGCCCTTTATCCTGCTAGTCTATTATCATTCATTATCATAATTTTGCCGTTAATTATTATAATTATTAACA
>OMLO01004700.1_pt1 | contig 11426 bp, 7 predicted proteins | sample 1674811 | NCBI WGS metagenome assembly OMLO01 (sample SAMN06265003, study PRJEB25207) | coral metagenome | isolation source: Coral host | place: Mexico:La Bocana,Puerto Morelos, Mexico | collected 2008-11-13 | reverse complement strand
ACCACATGCTGTTGACATACATAGCTGAAATTTATCTAATTATTATTTAACTATGTTTCACATTTGCCGAACCATTCAACGATATTTTTCTCTTCGTCACCGTCAAGTTGTGCATTGGTCAGAGGAAATACAAACAAAAGTTTACGACCCAAGGAGTGAATTAAGGAAGGAGTGACCGACCGATCGACCAAGCGCGTGAATTCGCGCTCGCTCACTAAACTCCTATTTTGAATTTCTGCAAAATAGTCGTAAAAATGAGTGAAGATGAATGTACAGGTGAATCATTTTCAAATGAATGATTTAGCAATATATAACATTCAGACTTGTTTTGAGAGAGAGGCAATATGAAACTTGGAAGTGGCCCAGTTAACTGCAGAACATTTATATGCCTGGTTAAATATTTTTATAGGTTACCAATCTTTCATGGACCGACACAGCAACTTGATCTCCTTAACTTTCACTATGTCAACTTGTAAACCATTTTGTATACAGCTAAAAACTCTGAGACACATGGCATAGTTAAACTGTTGTTTATGAGATTGTTGTTAGAGTAGGGGTGTAGAATTTGAAACAAGCCTTATCTTTGCCTCCAGTGTCCTGTTGAAGGTTACAACCAAGTTCAGCTTCCCTGGTATCCCGACCATTATGCCTTTCACTTTGTTTTACACTCTTTCCTTTCATGGAACTTTTTTAAAGCTGTCACGGCATGTCCATCTCTGAGATGTTGTAGAGGAAATAACAAAAATTAAATAGATTGTTTTAGTGTCCTAAATGTGATTTCTCAAAAATTGAGCAGGTCTAGAATGGGGGGTGGGGGTGGTAAGAGGTGAGGGGTGAGTAGTGTTGCCATTGCTAGTACTGTTTAGTTTTGAGCTTAAGAAAAAGGCATAATTTTAGATTTAGATACCCTTACATACCACTGTATACCCCCGTATCTCCCTGAACAACCATGTATACCCCTGTATAATCTATGCTTGTATACTTCTGTATACCCTTCCGGGGCGGTATACCTCTGTATACGCTTCCGGGGCGGTATACCTGTGTATACCCTTGTATACCCCTGTACACCCTTGTATACCCCTGTATGCCCTATATACCCCTATAAACACTATTATATCCTTGCGTACCCTTGTATACCCCCGTATACCCCTGTTACACCATCAAAATTCAGGAAAGCCGTTGTATATTCGACGCTTCCCATGGTGCGTTGCGTATCTTATTTTTGGCCAAATTTCGAATAGTGTTGCCCACTGTATATCAGCAAGATGAGCCAACCAGACCTTGTGGAGCTGTTTGCTGGGAGGTTTGAGAGCGAACTGAAAACCTCACAGACCGGAGACTACCACGGAGAAGCGGGCTACCCTGCGGGATACCATGCACCGCACTGCGTTGGCCACCTTTGGGAGAAAGACCCTGAAGTCACACGACTGGTTTGAAGCCAAGTCCGCCGAGATGACTCCCATCATAGAAGCCAAACGCACTGCTCTAGCGGAATACAAGCGGTTCCCCAGCGAGGGAAAGTTGCAGATTCTCCGGGCTGCCAGGAGCGAAGCTCAGCAAATCGCCAGACACTGTGCCAACGAGTATTGGTCAGAGCTCAGTGAAACAATCCAGAAAGCAGCAATTACAGGGAACATCAGAGGGATGTAAAATGATGAAAATATTTTGGCTTTGCTCCAAAACTAAATTTCTTTCTTCTGCCCCTTATTTAAACCTCTTAAGATCACGCTTTGATCACTGCCCTGACTCCGCAATGGAGCAAAGTGCTCACATACAGTCATTTTGGGAAGGGATGTATGGTCCATGCCACTGGTGAGAATATCTTGCTGACGATGATGTCAATGGCAACAAGAAAGTTACCACTGGAAACAGACCCAGTTGCCCATGACAACAATAATACAAGTTGAACATTAAAACCATGTCACCAAACTTTTAAGGGAGTAGAGGGCTAAGCTTTGCCCATGAAGTAGTCAGCTGACAACAATTAATTGAGTGCTGGAAGTCTCAAGGCATGCTCCCCCAGAAAATTTTGTCATAGGCTCTGAAATGCTGTTTTACACGTTCTCTTGGAGATATTTCCCTACTTCAATTTTGGGAAAGGTCAACTTCTGATGTTTTTTTTTCAAGAGCAAGGTAAACCTTTAATTTGGGCGAGGAAAGAAAAAAAAAATCAATGCACATTAATTATAACAATTTGACGGACCCCCACCCCCGTAGTTTGTGACATTCAATTGTGTGACCAAATATGGTAATGAGCACGTGTAGTGATTTTCTCAAAAGCAGCGAGTTGAACTGTGAGCATACTGTGAGTTTAGAGAGAATTTTAGCTGCGAAATAATCCTGAAAACTAGTGAGTACTGTGTACCGTTGAAGAACGGCTCAAATTGTTACCATAAGCCTAACATCTTGAAATTGTATTTGTAACAGTGTGCAATCATGATTTGCATTGCTCTAATCACTAATTTGCAGGTATCTAACAAACCTGAAATGGGTATTTATGGCTGTTGGTATGTATTAAAATTTTTAAAAATGTTTAAGTTTGCTGTTCTGTTCTTTTAAAGGTGATTTAGTGCATTTAAGAGAACTTTAGACTCATTAGGAGGTGGCGTAACGGTTTGCAATGCGGTTTTACATTATTTCTGGTGCAGTTTTGTGGGAATTTTTCAAAATGTAGTGCTGATTCTGTTGAATTGAGACCAAAAAAGGTGTTCTGAGCTCGTTTTTTGGGACATTTGAGCTTGAAAACTAGTATCCTGACAAATTTTCACCTAACAAAATAGCTGACTGGCTCATAGCTGCCAGAGCTTATCCCTGGGTTCTGTAGCATGAAGCAGCTAGGAGTATTTCTACTCCCCCTGGACGGGATGCTAGTCCATTGCAGGTCATTCCCTGGCAATTTGTTAGTTAGTTAGGTTTTCCCCGACAATTTACCAGTACCCATTTATCCTCCTGGGTAGAGAGAGGCACTGTGAGAGTTAAGTGTCTTGCCCAAAAACACAACACAATGTCCCCTGCCAGGGCTTGAACCTGGACCGCTCACTCCGGGGACGAGCACACTAACCATGAGGCCACCGTGCCTCCCAAAAAAAAAAAAAAAAGCGGTAAGCATTGACTAAATAAGAGGCAGGCGCGGTGGCCTCATGGCTTAACTCTCACAGTGCGTCTCTCCACCCAGGTGTATAAATGGGTACCAGCGAATTTAATGTTGGGGGTAACCCTGCGATGGAGGCATCCCATCCAGGGGGGAGTAGAAATATTCCTAGTTAGTGCTACGGAAACCGGGATAAGCCCGGCCTGGTGAGCCACTTGGCTCATATGCAGACTTTACCTTTTACTTTTTATTGACTAAATAAATACACGTTTTGCGGTTTTCAGATACCCGTTACACCCACCTCTATTAGAAGTTTTTTTTTCCACTTCATGAATAGGATCTTTATTGGTACAGTACACAAACAATACAGCTTGAAGACCCAAGAATCTGGTATAACACCAAAAACAAAACAGAAAAATAATAAAATAAAAGAACAACCCAACAAAACACAATCACAGCACTTAAGCCAACTTTATTTCAGCTGCACAACTTTTCCAATCCTACAAACTTCTGAAATACATTTTGAAAAATAATTAAATTTCTCTTTCGTTTACTAATAAATACACTTCTGGCTTTCGTCCTCAACACATTCAAAGACTCCTATTCTTGGGAGGATGCAAATAGGTCATTTCATTTTAACTTGTTATAAAAGCTCACTCTGTGTTCTCAAAGGTTGCGTGTGTGTACCACTTTTGGAAGAGAAATGTAATTACTACAAATCTATTGGATTTCTTTTTTTATGAACATCTTCACAGCATCAAAGATCAACTGATGTAGATGAACTGTACATTAAGAACATCAAAGTTATTCTAGTTCATTAAATGAAATGCAGACAACAGGAAAGCAAGTCAACTGTCCAATAGTAAGTGGTATAGTTTACTCAGCTCTTTCCCCATTGCCTAGCATAACCACAATGCTGAAGATAAATCCAATTAAAGGGAAAATGCATACCCATATACGAGTCAAACTCATACTTTTTCAGATTGAAAATGTGCATTTTTCTCTTAGCAGATCAACATGATGTTTTAAAAAGAGATTCTAATGCAGTTACTGTATTTGTCTCTTTTTAATATTATGGTAACTCATTTTTTTTTATTTCCAGCATTGTAGTCAGTGCTACAGCTCATCAATTACCCTGGATAAAGTCTTTAAAAGATGTTCAAGACATGAAATTAAATTGCTAGTAGCTCTGTGAACACCAACTCTAAAAGCAATAAGAGTGCAGAGATTGAACATTGCACTTCTCAAATCCACATTAATAATTTAAATTGGGAATAAAATAAGAGAAATAAAATAAAATAAATCTCAGTTAAAGTTGGTGACTCATAGATAGTGACCATGCTTTTTATATTTTTTCACACTTAAAAAAAATACATGTATTGTCAACGCTCTGTTAAAACAGAAATCAGTCCTGATTTATGTTAAAATATGACATAATCTGATGGACATATAACTAAGAATATAATTATTTAAACATTCAGTAGAAGGATAATGTTCTCCAGAAGATTAAGTTTCAACACAGTGAAGATTCAGTTGAAGCCACAAACTGATTACAATGCAAACATGGAATGCCTTCAAGTTATCAAGATCCCTGTTCAAGTATAAACGTTCATTTCATTAAACTGCCGTAACAAAATTACAAGGAAGGTAAACTTTATAAAAGTTACATCCTGTTACCAAACAGAGCAAAACATGATCCCTCCACCCCAATCAGGCTTTTAGCCAGATGTGAACCCAGGCATCCTGTGGATGGCCATTTATTAAAGAATATTGTTTTATTTTTCAAATGTTGTCCTAAGTTTAACAAATTGATATCAGTTCTTAATGGATCTCTCCTGTATTAATCATAAATTTTGTCATAACAGTACTTACCAATGTTACCCGGACATCAATGAGGATATAGCCAAGTACATCCGCAGACTACTTTGACAATGTTATGATGAAATTAATCGTCAATAACTGGACAGATGCATGAAAACTGCTGTCAATTTTTTTTTACAAATAAAAAATTGTCAAGTTGTCCACCCTTGCTTGTTGATTCCTTGCATAAATTATAAATTCATGTTACTGTCCATTTATTAACAGACAGCAGTTAATCATACAATGTTCATTTGAGCAGAATCTATAGAACATTTTGGATGCACACTTTTCATATCCTGGCTGAAAGCCTGACATCAAATCCACATTCTGTTACTGATACGAATATTACCACAATGTTTTGAATCACCACCTTGTCTTATTATGGAACAATGCGATTAAGACAATAATTAACTTTCAACAGTGGTCATCACAGAGATGCTGATTGTTACAACTTCCAGGTTAAATTATCCAGAGAATTATGAAGCCACAAGTTAAAAAAAAACATACAGACAAGTTTCACATAGATTCATGTAGTTGCACTTATGATGATTTTGTTTGGTAAAAATACTTAATATTCAAGAATGACTTTCATTAATCACGTGTTGTGACAAACGTTGACATGTATGCTTATTTCAAACTCTATAAAGGGTGATTCAAACTGGCCAGCAAAGTAAACCCTTATGTGAAAGAGAAAGTGCTTTGGCACCAGAAATGTGCTTGGATTAAAGTACATGTATTTGAATTTAGATTTGGAAGTTTGGAATGAAAGATACTAGTCACTTACTACATGTGTTAGTGAAAGTCACTCACAAATATTAAGCAGAATAAGTATAAGTATTTTACCGGTAAATGACCCATACAGAATGACGTCAAAGGTTAATAGCCTCTTCTACAAAAAAATTAGCCTTCACTAGACATCATTCCAACAAATTTAGCTGTCAGGTAAAACACCAAATAAATAGTCCAAAGAAAGTACTGCATGGGTGTACCTACATGTAATTCAAATTGCAAATGCCAGATGATAAACTGAACTGAACAAAACTTCTCCACCTACATGTAATCAGTCAGACAGTGCCAAAGCAACATACTCTACTCACAAGTGTTACAGCAGCACTCATGCTATACTTCCATTGTTCTCTCTATTACTGGCAAACAATATGCCTATGTTAAACTGTAGCAAAGCAATAAAGTGCTACATCAACTTAAGCAAAAATTGTCTTCAAAAGCCCTTTATGGTTATCGCATAAAGGTAGATGTTTATACTATAACAGACATCACTAAAATATTCTTCACAAAAGTTGCCCCACATGGTCATAAGTGATTCTTTGGAATCAAATGTCAATAAGAAATAAGTTCAGTAGTAACTGCAGCTTTCATGATCTCACTCATCATCATTGGGGCAATCCCGTGCAAAATGTCCAACCTCATTGCATCTGTAGCATGTAACCCCCTCATCACTGTTGTTCTTCTCTGTGCAGTCACGCTTTATGTGACCTGGCTTTCCACAGTTGTAACAGGTCTGACTTTCCAGAGAACAGTCACGCGCAAAGTGACCGGATTTGTTACACTTGTAGCAGGTTGGGTTGTCTTGTTCGCAATCTCTGGCAAAGTGCCCAGTTTTGCCACAGCGATAGCATTTTATACCACAGTCACGTGCAAAGTGACCCTCCTTTCCACACTTGTAGCAGCCACTATCAGACCTGTAGTCATCTCCTCTACTTTCAGCATCTGGGCAATCTCTGGAGAAGTGGCCTTTTTGCCCACAGGTGTAGCACTCCTTACCTGGTGAATCACTGCTTGGACAATCTCTTTGGAGGTGGCCTTTTTGCCCACAACCAAAGCATTCAGAATCTGAGGATCACAACATCAGCTGTAAACTTTCTGGTACAGTTAAGTTTTTTTTTTAACCTAGTGCATGTCCTATCACGATAGCAGATTTCTTCCATTTCTGTAGGATGAAGTGAAAAGGAGTACTTCACATGCCATAGATGGGATAGTAGTCCAACATCTGGTAAGGCCTACCATTAAATCTGCCAGTACCCATTTATACCAAAGAGTGGAAAGAGGCACTCTGATATTTAAGTGACTTACCTAAAAACCACAATACAGGGCTTAACCATAACATTTGTTCACAGTGTGCTTGTGGCTAGTAAAATGGCAGTTCTCATTAAAACAGTTTCATGCGTGACAAATTTTTAACCTCAAGTCATGCCAACCTGCTCAACAACCAACAAAATATTAACCATTATATCTAAGTTGGCAAAAATGATGTGCATTCTCATAAAGAGCATAAATTATTGTGGGTTGTTTGGTACATTCGAAAGGCTTTATGATCAATTTTTTTAACTGTTGAAATTCAAGCATAATCTAGTGTCTTTTCTGCGAAATCAACGCTATTATCCACATTTTACCCCAAAAAATGTCTGCATAATTTGTTATTTTTGCCACTTCTTGTCAGATCATTTTGGGCGTAAGGTACAGTGTAATCTGCATATGTCTGAATTGACTTTCAAAGGCTGGTCACAGACTGTCACTTGTAAGCCCAAGGTGAAAGAAAGCAAAGAGAAGAAGAAAAAGAAATTGATGAGGCTTACCTTTCTTCTTGGGGCAGTTTCTGGATATGTGCCCAGTTCCGCCACACAAATAACAACTTCTGTCTACAAACACAAGTAAAATTCATTGTTACCAATTTTCTAACATTTACATTTTATGAAGAGACCACAAAATTCTGGTAACACCCTCCCTTAGTCTCTACCTGTTTCTAATTTATGGAAATTCCATAACATTTCAATAATAAGCTCTCTACAGGTATCTTATTTATAGTGGAAAGTTGTATGCACATACTGTAAGGCTTGATTACGACATTTGGACCAAGCATTTCAATTGCTTTCTCCAGAACTAGCTGCCACTTAATGTAACAGAGGCCATTATTTTTCAGGGAGGGGGGTTGTTTTCAGAATTTAAATGTAACTAAATGGTGATAATTTGAATTCATTTGAGGGACAGAAGGCCAGATTTAAAAGTCAGTCACAATCACATGCATGGTTTCCACTCTAATCATATAATATGATATGATGGCAAAAGAAACTGTGGCAAGGCCTACAGCACTAAATGCAAAAACCGAAGAGTCAAGGGAGACCAAGATCAGACTAAAGGTACATGTATTGCTTGTTTGTTATAAATGAAGCAGAAATTAGAATTCAACTTCAACAGTAACAAAAGTTGTACCCTTTAGATAATTACTGTTACTACAGATGAGGAGCTGGTGCTGTTCAACACAAGGTAACAACCTGCTACCTATACAGGCACGCTGCACATAAAATATGAGCAAGAATTTTGTTTAGTTAATGGATCATAAGTAATGCAGTTGCTTCATTAATTCAACTTCCTGCAGCGACAAAAGATTGTACATCAAAGTACGCAAGAAATAGGAGAGCTTTGCCTTACAGACAAGGTTGCCAAGAAATTCAAATCGGAACGATTTCACGACAGCTATTTAAATATTTACAATCACTTCCTTGGGAACACGTTTACAACCGAAGATAATTGACTCGTAAGTAAGCTCAGTACTGGAAGAGGCTTAGGAATCGTATTCCTTGGAGTCAAGCGTTCGTTTTGTGTCTTACAGTGCCAAGATATCACAGCTTATTACAAGTAAAACAAATAATGAAAACCAATACGGGTATGAATGAATGAATGAATGAATGAATGAATGAATGGAACCAATCGTTAACGTCTGCCTTCTTTGAGTAACCAAAAAACAATGGCATAGTGACATCGATGTTTTACGTGTCTGGTTATACCAGTTTTAAACCATGTGCATATTTTGAAATAACATCTGCACACACATTACTGTTTCAGAGTTGTATCCAACGCACAAAGCCGTTTTTTACCCAAGATATATCAGTATGAAAAGGTGATCCACAATCGGCCTACCTCCAAAGCTAGCACCACCAGTACTCTCCGTAGAAGTACATTCTTTGGCAAAATGTCCTGGTTTTCCACATCTGTAGCACTTTGATCTCGAACCCATCGCTACTATAGAGACAGGAATCGAGAATATTATATGAACTACACCTGCAACAGCAGATTAAAGAACGTAGCTTTGTTGGATAGACGTTAAAGGCGGTTCAAACAGTCCAGTATCCGCCGTGTGTGTCAATCCTTATGAGTGTGCGAGTACTGCGCGCAACCGTGTTGAATCCGCGGGAAGGAAAGAATTCATGAAGGGTTGACAAATTCCCTCATTTGTTAACAGTCCTTAAATGACAAATACGACGAGAACGGAATAATAAGTAAGCCAAACCTACCACTAATCGAAGAAAGAGCGTCTCGTTTTCCACACCATGCGACAAAATTATCCACGTGTTTCAAAAGTACAGCCATGCTCGAAAACCTCGACGGGTAAAATACGGTGTCTTTCCATTACGCATGCCTTTTGTGTTTTAGTCCCCAGATTCCAGAGTTTATCCAGCTTGGCTGTATGTAGCATCAAAACATGGCGGAGCTTCGTCAGTGGACAGTTCACCACTTTGTCGTGTTTTTACTAACGTTTTTCAGGTATGAGAGCTATCTATGTACTCTAGATAGATATGTAAAGCTTTGGTTAGTATTAGTAGTCTCGGACGGCTAAAGCAGGAGGTTTTTAGTCAATGTGATCCTACAAATGCGATTCTGAAACACTAAACCAAAAAACTAGCTAAAGGAAAGGCGTACAGATTCCGAACACTTTACCTGAGCTAACCAAACTGGCATTAAATTTAGGCTATGGTTTCTATTAAACCGCTTTTTAACGATTTTCGAGTCTTATATTTTAAGCCATTGACATGTACATGTAAACTAACTTTTCAATGCAACAGAACACCTCAAGTTTCGCATTTCCGTTGCGCGTGATTGTACTTAAGCACTCACATGATTTTAAATGCAATACGAAGTACATTGTAATTGAGCAGGGGTAAATTTTTCAAAGGCTGATAAAATTGGAATTGATAAGAAACTGCATGAAGAAAATCGTGTTATAACTTGTTTATGAAATACGCGATACAGAGCATTGGGTTTCACATGTACATTGACTAGTTGTGAAGAAGGCAGTGCCCTTGGTCTTCTAAGAGGGTGGTTAAGGGTGGTCAAAAATTAGTGGTCTTACGAAATCTTGAGAATAAATTATTGTGCAGGTCTTGGGTTGTTTGAAAGGTGGTGATGCTATCCAGTGGATAAGTGTTAGCAAAACAAACCACGCTATCCAGACTAATGATCTATCTGGGGCTAGAAGTCTTTGCAATTATAATTATATCTTTGAAAGTCTATGGAGGTGTAAGGTAACTTTTTGAAATCTTCAGAAGGTGTCAGTTTATTTTGGTCATCATCTGCTTTGTTGAACTTCTGAAAATCCTTCTGTATAGGAGGTTTGGATATTTCTGTAAGTAAGTAACTGAATCAAGTAAATAATATTGACATCTTGTTATCGTCCTTTTTTATAGCTATTCCTGTTTCCATGCAACGAGAAAAGCATTTAGTAATGTGAAAGATATTATGCAAAAAGAATGGACACCGTCAAACAGCTCTGTTATGCTTGACCCACCAGAGGTGAGAAAAATTGTCAGTATGAACACTGTTTTAATTGCATTTATTATGTGGTTAGCTCCATGAGTGAGCAAGACAAACCAAATCCTGCACTGTGATTGGCTACCTGAGCGGGCAAGAGGGAGAACTTGAACAAAGCGTCTACTATTTGTACAGTACTGTAAATTAAGATGAATGCGGACATGGCAAAATGACTTGAACAAAATACTTGATAAATAGAAAAAAAAGACATTACACAAGACTTGGAGCTCAAGTTATATTTGGTATTCCATCCGAGTAGGAACCCCACATAACATGACTTAACTTTGTTAATCGGAGGTGGTGTCCAGCATGATTCATCATTTTGTTTTTAGAATAAAACGTTAATAAAGTGGTAATTCTCTATTGAATAGTAAGAGATTCTTGCTTAGTCCATGGATATGTTGTAGTTAAAAATTAAATTCAGGTAAAAATGAAATTCCTTTGTCTCTTAACCCTACTTATTCATTGATTATGAATAATTAGGGTTAGAAGACAAAGGAAATTGAGAATCCAACTAGGTTAAAATATTTTTACCTGAATTTAATTTTTAACTACAACAGATACATGTAACTTCATGAATGTTTTCAACCTGTAGGGCTACATCTCCTCGTGTATTCTCTTACTGTTGCATTTAACTGGTCACTTTACTTTAACTTACTACGGATTAAAACCTCAAGTCAGTGGCATTAAAATTGTCACTGTTTACAGACGATCCATATATTGACTAGAATGACCAACACTTGTAGCAGCACAGCTATAGCCAGACTTAGGATCTTAGATATGAGATCAGATCCTTCGCTCTGACGAAGGGCTAACGCTCGAAACGTCAGCTTTATAACTTGTTACGGTGGCCAATTTACATTTTCAACTT
>OMLO01004699.1_pt1 | contig 11426 bp, 3 predicted proteins | sample 1674811 | NCBI WGS metagenome assembly OMLO01 (sample SAMN06265003, study PRJEB25207) | coral metagenome | isolation source: Coral host | place: Mexico:La Bocana,Puerto Morelos, Mexico | collected 2008-11-13 | reverse complement strand
ACTAAGTTGAAAATGTAAATTGGCCACCGTAACGAGTTATGAAGCTGACGTTTCGAGCGTTAGCCCTTCGTCAGTTTATTGGTCTGGGAATTGACCACTTTTCTAAAGCCTGGTGCAATTAACATTTATTCTTTAGAGACTTGTATTTGTTATTTCTTACTTTCAATGCCTGAGCTCTAAACGGATTTTTCTAGTTACAAGCAAGTGTGATCTATAGGTTGGAGTTTAAAACATTAAGTTATGTTAACCAATAACACAACCGCGGAAAAGAGTTGTTTCATTCGACCTTACAGAGCCTTGGTTACAATCCCCAGAGTGCGCACCAAGCAAGCTGTTTTGAAAATCCGAGTTGTTAGTATACCATCAAGTTTTCGACGAAGCAAGGCGAGCGTTTCGTGTTGTAAATTGCAATGCACAATCCTTCATTCTCCTCACTAAGTATGCGCTTGGAAGTTCGATGGCTACTGACTCGTTACAGACTGCAGTTTACCTACACCGCTGGCTGGACCTAGTCTGAACGGAGACTCGGGTGCAATGACGCATGACGTTGAAAAACCGAACCTTATCCTGATTGGACAACACTCCGAATCGGATTTTCGATCGATTACAATCAGCAGATTTGTCAGTTTGCGTGAAATTTTAACTACACCTGTACACTCGAGAAACTAGAACGAACCTCTTCTGAACAGTGTTGTTGCGCATTTTTACTTGTCGTTTCATAGACGTTATCACCTCAAGAAACAGCTGACCTTGAAAAAACATACGTAAAAAAGTTTCTTTAACTAAAATGCTAAATAAGTTGCTAATTTCTTATAGAATTCTTAAGATCCAATTTTGCTGGGGGGAATTCATTGAAAATTTGATGCATCAAAAGAACAGTGACGAGGAATGAAGAGAAAAAGTTTAATTTTTCAATTTCCGAAGATGCCCTTTGTCGGAGGACTTGCGATGTTTTCAAGAAGCTTTTTTCATTCCGAGCTAATGTTGATCGGCCTCCCGGTTCCGTGCGTTTCGTCCGATTATAAACTGCATACTTTTTTCAGTCTTGAAAGGAATGGAAAATATTCTAAGATTGAAACAAGTAATTAATTGAGTTGTGGTGGTTATTGCTGTACCATTCCAGGGGTGATATCACCGAGGGAAGTTCAAAATTATCGAACGCTTAAAAAAAATTGCTTGTCGCAGCGCAACTTCCTGTAGAATTTGACAATTTGTTTCCTTTACAAGATTCTTCAGAAATAATTATCTTCACAATTACCGAAATTTGCAGAAAATAAGACTTTTTCGACATAATTAGATCCTTGTTTATTCGAATTGCATCCATTTATCGCGGTTTTGCCCCATTAAATGAAAGGCAGACCATTTATGCCCTGCCGTTTCGCGCTATTTTACTTTCATTACTGATCGTAAAACTGTTTTATTTGATACAAAACACCAGAAAACAAAGACACCGTGGTCTTTGAGGTTTGTAATTAACTAAGAAGTGGTTTTAAATCTCTGCCAATGGCAATCGACTTGAAGAAGACTGTATCGAGTTGTTTGGAAATTTTCGTCCAATGTTCACCACATCTGCCGTCTTAGCAACTCGCCGTCAAAATCAAGTTTATATTTTTCCTCCTTTCATGAAGGTAAACATAATTCTGTGAATCTGAAGCCGACATGACTCAAAGAAACTCCTTTTTGCCCTCTATAAAGGGAGGCCGAATTTCATCCTCGTCAAAAGCGGCTATGAATTCTTCGCAAAAACAACTCCGCTACGCAACGGGTTTGATGTGGACAAATCCGTCTTTGAAATATGCATGGGAAAATCAGAGGATGGAAAGAAAGCGACACTTGGCTCAACTGCCAAACACATTGAAATTATTGCCTAGTTACGATATCTCCACACCTGAAATGAGTAGAATCATAGCAACATTGGACATAAACGATTTCGTCAAAAATTATGTTCACAAGAGAGAGTTAGGATTGCCTCCTGTCAAGCCGCAGCAAAGTTCGCTGGTTAAGGAAAAGATGAGGACACAGGAATGTTGCTATGCTAATAGGACAATACTCAAGGAAGTTAGCGGCCTCACGCTCCAATTTGCCGAGGACGTAATTCAATGCAGAGCTGACCCAAGTTTATCTTCGTATACTTCAGCGGACTTGAAAGAACTGTACAATTTCAAACTGAAAAATCTTTCCATTTCAACGAAGCAGCGGAGGAACAAAGACAAATTAAAAGGAGATTCCAAACGGATCGTGCCTGAAAGACACAAGCTCTGTATGCCAGATGGAAAAAGCAAGGAGATGAAACTCGCACGGAAGTCAAAGTATACCTGGAGGAAAGAAATCGAAGAAAACACTTTCACGAATCAAGTCGGAAAATCAACGCATCTTTGGGAAAAGTATGTTTTGGGACTGATCAGCAAGCAAACTGCCCAATGGATAGCAAATCAGTGCTCATCTGGGGAACAGCGAGACAGGTTGATCGGCTATTTGGACGAAAAATACGAAATCAAAGATTTGGAGAAAGATGGAACAGCGACAGTTAATAAAATTTTGTCCGTACATGATGACATCATATCGCTACCTAAGAATGAAAAATACTTATCACAGTCCGGACCTGAAATTCTGCATGGTGATACAAAACAAGGCGGATGATTAAAAATATTGGGATATAAATACCAGTATTTAGTGCACACAAGAACATTGCTTTCAATGGAGCAAAACTGGCTAGAAAATTCTATCTAACACCAGTATAGACTTTAAAAAACTGAATGGGATTCGCACTACCGTGCAAACGACGAAAATACAAAAATTAAGACTCGATATTCCATCGATATTCCATCCGGAAAACTGAAAGGAGCAAAAAGATGTTTCCCTTTATTGGAAAACTACCTACTCTCAATAAATCTAATTTTGAATCATTGCTAGCCGGTGACGGCTTATTTTTGGGCGGTAATATGCATGGTGGCTTGTGACCTGTGACGAGAAAAATTCAAATATTTTGCACAGGACTCGCTCACAGCCGAACGGAAATAAAATGTATCAGTTCTGCGCATTAAGTTCAAGAGCCTGGTCTACAATAAGCCGTTGTTGCCACATGAAGTGAAACAGTTAACATTTTGTAGCGTTGTAACTGTTCAATGCCTGTTTCCTCTTCGTGGAGCACTGTCCGTGAAAAGTCTTAGAGTGGTTCAAAATGGCCTATACTGTGATTTTAGTGGCCACAAAAAGTGGAAACAATTAGTTGAATGGAAGTGAAGTGGAAAATCTTTGAACAGGTCTGTATCATGGACACAGAGAGAATTCACTCGTTCCGAGTTCGCGCCCTGTATGGACACTGGAAAAGATAGACTTCAGTTTTAGACGCGGTTCAGTGATCTGGCAAGCGTATTAGAGAAACTCACTCGCCAAGAACGGGCTTCTTATATCAATCTTTTTGCATGCCGGTATTTCGTCCGCCGCAGAGGCATCAAAGCTTAAAATTACTTAACATTATTTTATGGTCTTCTGAATCTTTCCACAAAACGACAACAATAGTCGTTTTTTCCAGATGATTCTTCAGCATATCATGGTATGTAAACAAACAATGTAAATCTGAATTGTTTTTTTTAGCGTAACCGGTCTCGTCGATATCATCAGTATTATTTTAATTTATAAAACGAGCTCCTTCTCGCCCGAGGTTTCGCCTATTTAAAAATTATCACAGTCCAAGATGAACAAAATACATAGACAATTGATATCAAATGATATCATTTCCTATTTGCACCTAGTTATTAAAGCACAGACAATGACAATGTCTAAATTTAAAGAGAAACATTGATTAAAAGGGTCCGAGAGACATCTGGAATGATGGAATCGAGATACAGTTTGGCTGAAGGGCTGAGTTCTCTGCAGGCAAACTATCCCTTGATTTCACTTAACCAATCGGGTAGTAAGGAATGTCTGAGAAGTTGCTATCAGTCGAAAACTGCAATACGTGTTTCTTGTAAGCATCAGTAATGAACCTACCTCTGGATGTATTACCGTGGAACATTTCGGTGTTCGGTGTGGTTTTCTGTCCGCCTAGTTAAGTTCAGGGTATTCTCTTGTTAGCCACTTCTTGACTTTTTCCACGAAAGTCCTGCGGACAAATTTGTTATAACCGAGGTTTCTCTCAAATTATGAATTCTTTACATGGGTACAGAAACCAATCGTCGATTTTGCATCTCGTAGAAACCGGGCGGGATAAAGGACTAATTCGTGAAGTACAAAGGGCCTCGGCCCTTTAATTAAACCACACGATCCTTTCCAAGGGAAGATTCAAACAGGTGAAAAGTCAAGCACAAGTGGAATTGCCGTATTTCGTGAGCTAAGTGTGCAGTCGAGTTGAAGACATTGCTCGAGGCCTTTCTAGTCACTGACGTCAAAGGAACAAAGCCCGCATGCTAAGAATGCAACCATCCTCAAAATTATATTTGATATGGTTCAGCGACCGGCCTCGTACTTTGAAGATGGAACCGTATTGCATAATTAACCCGAGCACCAAATCAGTCGGTTTAACGACCTGGAGGGTGAAAAACTAACGAGGTTATTCAATATGAATATGAATAAATGTGCCCTAATAACAAACTGCTCGAAATAACGCAGTGTTTTTGATTCATGATTTTCTGCACAAACCCCTGAACCTTGCCTAAAACGTTAAACGCGTGATCGCACACGTGAGTAAACCTTGCGCGATTGGTGAATAGCACTGAAAGGACAACCTGGGGGAAAATTCTCCGTTGTCACTTGAAAAGGCATGCAATCGTCTGAACAGGGACGACTAGACCTCGGGGAGTGGGAGGGGGGGGGGGGCGGTTGGTATGCGGGCAAGGATGATCTGAAATTCGACGATTAATTTATCAAACCTTCGAATTGAACGTTAGCTGGGTGCCAAGTTAACTGATTGGTAGGTTGATTAGTTGTTACCTGGCTTTGTAATGGTCTCCAACTCTTTATAGTTCATTATGATTGGCTAGCCGACAAGCGATTGTTCAAGCTTTGGAATTACTTTTAATTGGACGTTATCAGGGTGCTATGTCCAACCGTGCTCGTCAACGAGTTCAAAAACAACAAAAAGTTCATAAGACGTTTATTCATTTTCTACATTCTTTTTCTCTACTAGTTTGCTCTTTTACAATGATAATAATATCAACTGCCATCTTATTCCAAATGCCAGTTTTAAAGCTGAAGTCTTGTTATTGTGAGCACTAGAGATATCTGGCTCCTTACAAGCATGAACATCACCACCGCAACTTGTCTAACTAATCACTATAAAAATACTGTCCTCAATATTGTGCTATTACATAAATAAGTGTTCCAGAATCCATCAACATATTTACACTTTAGTTATTTGGGTGAAAAAAATCTCCCTTCATCTTGTACTTTATATATACATCACGATCAGAAAACACAGCCCTGAGTAGTTAGAAGTACAAACTCATGTACGCCTCTCTAAATCTTTGTTTCTTGAGGTCTCGTTCTGTTTTCAGCTGTTGAGATGAAAGTTTTGTGAACATAATTAGAAATGCTTGTTTTGTTGTTGTCTAATTTCACATTTCATTTTTCGGTCACTTGTAAATATCACCTATTTCACTTTTAAACTAATTACACTTTGCTGCTGTGTTTTAGAGAATATTTTTTCATTGTTGTTTTCTATTCCAAGCTTCAGCGTTTGCTGAAGGTTCAAACAATAATACTGCATTCACATTTTGAAACCAAACGCTCTACAGGATTACTATATTTTAGTTACGTAACTTTGAAGTGACCCACGATTTACTCTACAAGCTAAAACCTACAATTCTAACTGAAATTTCAGAGAGGACACACACCATATGAGTTTTTCAAATGCTGTTAATTAGAAGGCTGTTAAAGTTTGTTCAGTGACACAAAGTAGATTCAAAGCCAGATTCAAAGTGATTCCCTTGTACGATCACGTAAGTTTTAAGGCCCTGTAAAAGACTTTCGCAGTAATCAGATTCCTTTCAAGGAACCTCTTTTTGCCCTTACCATTAATCTTGCATTTGTTCCCTCATGGTTGTGAATTTTTGAACAGTCTCTGACTTTGTAAAATGATTGAAGATAACTGTAACAAGAGATTTTAAAAACTATCAATTAAAAGACAAGAATAATCCAGCATGATAGGTCTGCAATGTGTGCAGATGTATAAACAATTGACTTTACTGGGTCTTTGGGAACATAACTGTCTTTATACACTGTACATGTATTTAGCTCATGAGAAAGATGTCTGTCTCTAAGATAAAATTTTCACATGCTAGTCACGAATGCAACTCTAGAGAAATCTACACAGTGTCTCTGAATAGCTGTTTCAGTCACACACCACCATGGAAATTTTCATGTCAAACAAGAAACTGATCTTCTCTTGTGTCAAATTAACAAGCAGATTCCTTATTGCCTTGTATCTGTTCGGTAATGAAACACAGATGATGTCAAAGTGTAGCAGTTTTCATCAAGTTGAAAGTACTTTGCGAGTGTAGTACATGATGTTCTACACTTTGTTATTAAAAAAATCTAACTACTTTCTCAGGTCATCAGATGTCAGATCAAAGCCAGTCATGACTAACTAACATATAGACTGTGCAGAGTCCCCTAATTTTACATGAGATCATAGATGTTGATCATTTAGTTCAACAGGCCACGCTCTTGTTCTGTTGATGTGAGGAAAACTGGGGAGAGTACATGGGGAGAGTACAAAATACCCGTGGGTATTTAATCCCACAGGCATTTTGCCCTCTCCCCAGTTTCGCTCACATCAAGAACCCAAGATGGCAACCTGCCGAACATGTACAATATCACAGAAAAAAAGGGAACTGTGAACAGTCTACTAACACACAGTTACATGTATCTTTTCTGAGTTCTGATGTCTCACTACATTATTTGTGATATCACTTTGTTCTTGGTTTACTCAAGTGAAAACTGCTCTAGATCAAGATGCTTGCCTGCACAGTCAGGGTGAACAAAGGAACAATTCTAGAAAAAAAGTTAATGTACCAAATGAATCCATTTTGATAATAACTCTTACCTCTTTGTGTACTTCTCTCCTGTTGTTAAATGGTGATTGTAACATTTCCGACAAAAATGAACTTTTTTGTATTCAAAGTAATCTCCAACAGGAGGACTCTTGCAAGAATTACACTGCAATTTAGAAAGTATAAAAATACAGTCCATACAAAGTAGCACAATTTGACAAACACAAGAACATGCCACAACAGGTTTAAGGTAATTCCACTTAATAAAATCTCTCCACAGATTAGCTTTCAAGAAAACTATAAAGATAGAAATAATACAGTAAAATTAATATGTAATCGTTTAACTTTATTCTCTTCATTTAGGCAATATAATATTGTAAATACTGTAGCTCTACTATTGCTTGTGACTCTATTCTTGGTTTTGTAAATATCATTGTTTTTTGTTGCAATGAATAACAGGTTGTACTAGCATAATTTATTAATACTGTTGTTGTTATGAAGACATGATGGATCATAGCAGTTATGTACACAAAACTCTTAAAGCAGTTAGAAATTAAAGCCTGAATTTCTTTTTTGTTTCATGACACTCTGAAATTGAGATTGGTTGATTTAAACTACAACTTTGAATGTGACTGGTCCTTTTACACTAAAAACTTTGAATTTGATTGGCTTATTGAACTGTTCAATGACAAACTGCCCAATATAACAACTTAGCAAGTGGATTAGCAGAAAATGGAAGGTTTTTAAACCAATCACAATTGAGGAAACTATAATTATGCTTATGGTACAAATAAAATGATTTGTTGTTGTTGTGTCATTACCATGAACATGGATAGTGTGTAAGGATTTTGCGACATGGACCATTTCCATGGAAATGGAAATTTCCATGGAAATGGTCATAAGCAATGTATTTTCTGTTTCCAAAAGTATAGCATAAGTGCCACATAATTAACTAATGCTATCCTCACTCACTAGAGCAGTACTGGGGTGTTATTAAATTTGGTCCTTGCTGGTTTTTACACAGTTCTCACTACACTCAGACCAATGCAATAGTCCCCTGTATGGCCTTCACACTTCATTAGTTAGAGGTTTATCGAAAAAGAAAATTAAGTTAATACATGTAGTATTTAAATTGCATGCTTATTGTGAATATCACTCTACAGAAAGATAACATTTCAAGTCAAACATGATCAGTTACAACAGGTACACATAATATCTGGCATCTAAAAACAGAACAAAATGATTCTACTCCATTAAGTTATCATCCAACGATTTCCAGTTTGGGCATGACCAGTGAGAAAATGCAATAATCTGGGTTCTGTGAACCCAACAATCAAGCTTATACTTACAATGTCAGGTTCTCCAAAGTCATTACACTTGATTGTAACTGATGTTATCAGTGTCTGTGGTCCTCCAAATGAGCCATGGAACTTCACTTTTCTATCTCTTTTAGCATCAAACTCATAAGCTCCTGGCCTGTGGAGGAATATGTAATAACTCATAAATATTTTCTTCATCTTTCTGGTGCAGTCAAAAGCGTCTAGTTAGAAATAACTAACTGGACGAATGTAAGAATAATAAAGGATTAGATATGAGTGATATTAAATTTGAAAATTGCACTCATGAGCCTTCTAAGGCAAGTTGTAAATATCCTAATCTGCTCAAGATTCCATGGATAAAATTATTAATTTAATAGATGACTGAGAAACATGCATTGATTAATGATATGTTGGCCTGTATTCTCAGCCAACCACAGAAGTAATTTTTGTTACTAAAAAAGTCGTACAAAATAATAACAAGCAATGTACAACATACTACAAACTACATGAAATAAGACAGAAACTATTCTTACCCAGGGTGACTTTGGTCCTGAAAAATGAAAAAGTACACATATATGAAATTGGTACTAGTTCAGAATCCATACACTTACAAATTATTTCATCCATCAATGTCCACTGTCATAAGGAGCTATTTTTTGTTAGCTTTGCGAATGGCCACAGCTTGTAAAGCTTAGCTTGCATGAAACGTAGAGATGTTCTTGCTGCATGTTTCATTTATTCATAGATCTGTTTTTATTTCTTTTCTGTTATTGGCGTTAAGCTTAGCCCAGGCTACACTTCATTAAGACATCATTAAGTAGAATGAAGGTGCATTAGTCTAACGATCAGCTAGCAAGTGTCGTCCATTATTGTAAATGAAACGACCCTGAGAAATACAAACAAGTCGTCATTTATCCTGGTAATTGTAGGCTGTTTGTGCTTGCTTTAGACAGAAAAGAGCTCTATAGACACATCAATTTAGGGTTTAGAATGCAATGGATTAGGCATTTGTAGCTGCTGTAAGCATTATTTGGCCTGAACTTTGATGTGATGTCTGTTGTGCTGTCGGAAAGCAACTTTCCTGCTGATGAAATTGAAGTACATCTAGGGCTTTGTTATTTGCAAGCAAAACATGGCCACGAATGGAGTCAAGAACATCAGATCAAGTGCTGATCCAACTGTGAGATAGCACTTCCTTGTTCAGTTTATCAATTTTAGGCATTCGCCATCTAGCTAACTATCAAAACTGTCTGTGATTCGCTAGTGTGAGAGCAATTTGGTTCTGTGGCTTCTGGTTGATAATTGACATACAGACAACATGCAGAGTGCTCTCCTATTCATAATTATGGCCTAGTTTATTTGAAGTTCAATCAAGTGTTGATGTAGGAAGCTCTTGATCAGTTCATTTAGGATGATACAGGCCTTATAAAGAAATTCATCAATCAACTCTTCACAACAGTTTAGACATATGTATGTTTAATATTGTTGATTTACACTGTAGACTCGAATTTCATGTTGAAATTGTACAATTCATGATTCAATGAAATGACTGTGAATTTAGTGTTTCTAGCCTCAAAAGGCACACAGGACAGTTATTTCCTTTTATTTGAGTTATGATAAGCCTTGTGGAAATCTAGCTCTAGGACGGAATGTTATCAAGATCTAGCAGTGACAGGTCAAATTCTGTGGATACGCTTTTGCAAATCCAGACAGATAGGTGTTTTATGTTTACCCCAAGTGCTAACTAATGTTCTGTCAGATGTGACTTCATGAAAAAGCCAAACTTATTTGCACTTAAATTACCTTGTTAATTGCTGGGAATCTTGTTGCTCCAACATTAAATGACTTGAATGCTTCTTCAAAGTGAATGGGTTTGCTATTGATCGCTTGATAAGTTGGTGGACCTGGAACATCCATCTAGGAAACAATTGGAAAATGTTTTCAAATACCCATTCCGGTAGTTACCGGGTAGTCAAATAGTTGATAAAATAAACTTAAGATATAATGGTAGAGCATATGTCTGTCAAAAAAAATAAATTAAAAACCCTTGCATATAAGCTATTAATAGGCTTAACGGTTATGGATCAAGTGGTCTGGGTTTAAGTCCTGGTCTGTATCACTGTGTTGTGTTCTTGGACAAGACACCAGTCTCACAGTGCCTCTCTTCACTTGGTCTATTTATAAGTGGGTACTAATGCTGAAGATCCATGCGATGGACCAGCACCTTATCTGGGGGTAACAGATACTGTCCTAGTCACTTCATGCTACAGACACCAGGGTAATCCCTTGGGGTACGAGCCAGTTAACCTGATGCACTTATGTCCAGGATTGAACGCAAGTATTGTTTAATTAGTACTTCATGTCTAGCAGGGTTATCTGACATTTCATATTACTTCATATTAGACATAATTGTATGTATTTTGGCATCTTCTAGCCAATGAGGACACCTTGTGATGGTTATCATAAGGAATTTGAATCTCATTAGCGTTCAATCCTGGACATATCTGACCTGATGGCTGCTTTTATTTGACCTCACATTTAAATTTAAATGATATATTTTGGTCAGGGTTTCTGATATTTTGTACAGTCAAAGCGCCACAAATTTAAGTGAATCTGAGAAATCCGTGAAATTCACGAAAACATGCAAACTACAGTGAAATTCACTAGAAATCATAGATCATATTACTACTGTCAGAGCTTTTTACTTGCTGTAAACTTGCAAGTTTGTTGTGAAACTTTGGGACTGCAACAAGTAAACAACATCCCAAAACTAGGGCACTCACTGTGGCCACAATCTAATAAGCTTTGCCATATGCGCATTGTTCATTGTTGTTAAAAGAGCAAATGAGGATCTCTGCTAAAAAGAACCTTACCAAATGTATAAGACAGTCCAAAGGAATTGAATTTTCCTACAAAATAGCTGGTTTTACAAAGGCAACACTTAAATAAGTAGTCAATATTTCTGTTGCTGTTATTATTGCAAGCCTGACACTCATAATTTTCCAAAAACAAATTGTCAATCAAAGGAGACCTATGGCCAAACTCGTGGAATTAACAGTTCACAGAAACAGTTCACTTGTTTTTACAAGATGTTTTCTGTTTCCAACACTTTTCT
>OMLO01004698.1_pt1 | contig 11427 bp, 6 predicted proteins | sample 1674811 | NCBI WGS metagenome assembly OMLO01 (sample SAMN06265003, study PRJEB25207) | coral metagenome | isolation source: Coral host | place: Mexico:La Bocana,Puerto Morelos, Mexico | collected 2008-11-13 | reverse complement strand
AAGGTGTTTGGACAGCCGATGAAATACTGTCTCGAGTGTTTGATACTGATCTTCTCAATCGAGACAAAAACTAAAACGGAGAAAAAAATTAAATCGTTCATAATCTATGATAATTAACAAATTAAATCGTCCATAATCTATGATAATTAATAAGTTAAATCGTCCATAATCTATGATAATTAATAAATTAAATCGTCCATAATTTATGATAATTAATAAATTAAATCGTCCATAATCTATGATAATTAATGTGTACTGGATAATCAAACCACCCTCACGTTTGTCTTTGACACATTATGCTATTGACTTCATGGCAGATTACGCCCACCAACATTTTAAACTACATGGCTCGCTTGCACTCTGGCATTAAAAACACACGCAAAGCGAGAAGTATACACCACAACCATTTCGCGCTGGAAACATTATAGTGTACCCGGTTGGGTAGGTTCTTGTAGGTTAACAAAGAGGTTCTTCGGAATTTTTGAACATACCTTGTATTTTATTCGTTGCTTATCGTCAGACGCTCTCAAATTCAAAATGAAGACGATCATACATTCTACTAAAGACATGAACACAAAACTGAATGACACCAGCAAATACCAATCAAGAGCCTTTGGGTAGCTGACTTTAGGTAAGTTGCCGTTGAGAGATCCGAGAAGAAACATAATGGTCAAGATGGTGGTGATTCCCAGAGCCATTCTATCTCCCATTTCATCTTTGTCCATCCAGAAAACAATCCAGCTTAGTGCGACGACAAAAATGTCTGGAGAGTAGACTTGAATGAGGTAGTAACCGACTCGTCTTTTAAAGAAGAAAGTCAAAGTGACTGTGGAGTAGTTTCCTGGAAAGAAAAGGAAAGGAATTAAACTTATGAAGATGAAAACGATTTTGGTAGTTTGGCTTTGCAAGACAAAGGTTGAGTTTTTCTCAGTTCCACTAATTACGAAGAAAAAAAAAATCAAAACGTCTCATCAGGGAGATTTATGAAAGAAAGAGCCATTATTCTTTGCTATATAGAGTAGAAAATGGATGTATAAGGAATAAGACTTTTTTTAACATTTTCAAAGATTAAACAATTGAATGATCGAGAACGAACCAGTAACATAAGTGACTGTATCGAGGATGGAAGAAGCGAAAATTAAGGGAGGAAAGGTAAAAGACGGAAGTGGGGCAGATAGGGGGAAAACAATAGGAAGAGAATTGCTGGTTTTCACCTATCATGTGATCAAACCTTGAAATTGTAACCATTCGATAAATAAGTTCACGAATAAGGGGTATGATAGATGATAGATATATAAACAACTTCACCAAGAATTAGGTCTTTGCTGTTTTTCATTCGCGAGTTATTCGGAGGAGTGTTTTGCCCAGATTTATAGAGCTTTGTATGGAGACGCCATGTTTGTGCCCTTCGGAGGGACACAAATATGGCCGCCGTAAAGTAACAGAAACATCTGTCGTTGAGTTGTGGTATTGAAACGCAACCTTATTACTCTAGAGATCCGACACGTTGAAATAATTATTTTGTCTACTGCAAGAATTGTTCAGTTAGCAAAAACCAAAGCGATTACTCATTTTTTTGACCCACGCGACAGCCTTCTCGGAGAGCCATTTTAGTCACGCAACGCAAAAGCTTGGAAATTCAAACGTGCCCTATTGCAAAACGAAGAACCTTGTCGAGCTGAAACATTGTAAAACGCCAAGTTGCTATAGGGTCTATAATCTGATGAAACTAAGACCTCAGAAGGAAAGACAATTTTAAATTTTTGAACATGGTTACGTCACATGAAAACCGGCAATAGAAGGAGGTAGGAAAAGGAAAATCTTAAGAATGGTAGAGATAGAGGGATAGCTTGAGAGAGAGGAAATTGAGAGCAATTGAAGGGGTGGATGATAACTGTGCTTACCTATGTCAAAAACGTCTATATCTGAAGACAACTTGGCGCCTTTGTATTCAAACTGTGCCATCTGTTTAGTTCCCACTCTGATATCAGTTGTGTTCCATTTAAAAACAATATCGTTCGTGGTATAACTATCTGTATTAATGAAGGGTGGATAACGTACATAACAGTAAATTAACATAAGTTATTGGTAGGGAGAGGACGCATTGCTTAGCAAAACAAATGGAAAACATAGTAATTGCTCTTGTTGTTTCTGTTTCTGGTTCTGTTATAGTGTTGGTGCTGGTTGTCGAGTATATATCACAGATCTAAAGATCCTCAGAGGAATATTACTGGCCCAAATTATATTTATTCTATGGTATTCAGGATCAATCACGAGATAATAAGTTGTATCTTTAACCACGCCCAACAAGTTGAACTTGGAGAATGTTCGAGTGATTTTATATTTTTCTTATAGTTTTCTTTCAAGACGTGAAGGATATTGAGTGCTGATTTTACGAAAAGGCGACCGCTGGACTCTACTACGATCATTGATGTGTGTGACTTAGGTAAATGCTGCACTTACAACTTCCAAACTTGAGATAGCAGGCTTGTGAATCATGTGGAAAACTCCGAAGATCCATGTTACAAGACGCGAGCAGAGTTACCCTGTCAAAGACCAAAAAGAACATTGTACTCAACAATTAGATTAGCAGCCGTCAAGAGTTCTATCATGTGATCGATAGTCGATGGCGCATAGAAATCCAGAGTAAATAATCTAATTGTTTTAGTACAAACATATACTAATCGATTAAACCGTCGCCTAAATCTTCTTTAAAGACACTTCGAAAACACAATGCAAAAAGGGGCATTTTAAGTAATATATCACTCGGTATTCCAAACATGCAGTAACGCTATCGCAGTCTCTGTTATGAAAGGATCACTTGTAAATCCCACATTTAAGTGTATCGAAGATAAGAGCTGGAACACATTGTTGGAAAACACCACTCCTTCTCCCGCCCACCCCCTCCCCTCCCCGAAAGGATAAGGCGCCATAGACTTGCCATCCATACGCGCAGGGATTTAATAACCTTAGTCTATGGTACTAGGTGCTTCAAAAACTTGAGTTAAGCCGCAGTGCCAGATACTAGTGAGGAATCGATCAGGCTAGCTGTCTCGGGGTTTAAACTTCAAACATGTGCGCGAGTGCATATCAAGGCAGACATAACCTTTTTACCTATACTGCAGTCTGGATATTTGCGTCAAAAAGTAGTACATACCCCTTGCTGTAAAATATATCTCCATTTGGTTTGATGCTAACGCTACTATGCATTTCTGAATCCGGCATCATCATATTAGACTCACGCGCGTTGTAACAATAGGGATCTGGGACCCAGATATTCTGGATGTCCCCTCCTTTTATGGTGAGGGTGCGGTTGAGCTTTCCCGCAAGTCGAGAATCTTTCCATTTCTGATAAAAATAGGTGTAAACTCTGTATTCCTGTAGATTAAAAACAAAATGGTTTCTTTAATCAAACCAATATGAGTCCATGAGTCCACAGTTAAACAGATAGACAGTCTATTTCAACACAGACAAAACATCAGTTAAATTCATACCCGTTATATCTGACGTAGAAGACGTTATTCATCGAAGGCAAAATTACTCCGCAAAAAATACTACTAATATTTATTTACAAGAAATAATATAATTTAAGTGAATATGACTAGTCCAAGGGTACTTTTAGTATGAATTAATTCAAAACCTTTATCCCACCATATTTGCTTCTTCTATGTTTCCGAATGATTCCACGTACAAATCAGCCAAGATGGTCGTCGCTTGTCCCTCAACTACTGAAAAAAAAACCAAACAACAAAAACGATACAATTTTGCATTGAATTTATCATACGCATTTTTTTTCTAACAAGCAAGGAAACCCCAGACATATATTTCCATAATGAAAATACTAGAAATTAATCTCCCGTCGACGAACACCTGCTTTTTTATGCATTAGCTTATAACATGACTAGTGTTCTGAAGATGAGGTGAATATCGCGTATCTCTTGACTTGCACTTACCAAAACCCGGTCGTACAACTTTGTCATAGCCAGAGAAGAATTTTGTTATCACGTCAGCGTCACAACTGACTCTGTAAAGAACAACATACAAACGTGCTGTATTTTGTTTCCATTCCCGGAAAAGTCAACAAATTAAAGGCTACGAGAAAACGTCAATGTGCTTCTGCCTAGGAAAATGTACTTACGATGTTGAACAGCCCAATAGCAACATAAGTGGCCAAAGGATCTTTAAGAAAAATGCCAGGATTAAGCCTTGTCTCATTTTCCTTCAAGAAAACACACACAAAAAAACGAAATTTTTCATTACGTCGCGACCTTTTCAATTCAAGATGACTTTCTGAGGCACTTAGGCTTGCTGTCTTCAGTTGCACTTTTAAATATGTATACCCTATACCATTTTCTCTTGCTGTCTTAGACTATGACAATGCTTGTCAGATATTTGAATTACAAACCAATGGGAAATTTTTAACAACACTTTGTTTCAATTTGTAGTAATTCGACTCGGCGTAAATTATAATGACAAAATGTCTCGTTTTGCACCAATTTTTTTCTGCAGTAACCTGTAAAATTGCCCATAAATACTACACGTTCGTGCCATTAGCATTTTTTGTTTCGTTTCTTTTGTCAGTTACTAGCCATTAATTAACCCTTTTGCCACGGTAGCGCACTTATGTGCTTATGACGTCACTGTTTGCTTCACATCTGGCCGATTTTGATGAAATTTTCACACCAATGTCTTGTCAATGGTCTTGTAAAGATCTACTCATTGAAAGCATAAACTAGTGGTAATTTCACCACCCCCTGAAGTTTTGCAAATCTTTTCTTAAATAATTTTACGGTCTCTAATATATTTGTTATGAAACTATCCACTGAGAGCTGTAAAATAAGGTATAGTTTAGGGGTATATCTAATATATTTGAAGATTTCGACTTTTTTGAAATTTTTTGTTCTTACTTTTTGAACCATCATTTGTCAAATCTCGTACTTTTTTCGTGTTTGTTGGAATACACAGGTCAAAAGTTTTCAAATGGTATATCATACATGGGTATAAGGGGTCTATTAATTAAATTGGAAAAAATCCTCGGTAATTTAGTGCTGAAAGGGTTAGAGAAAATGTTCCACATTTTGTTTTCAAATCCATTGTTGTCATAGCAATCGTTATTACGTCAATTTCCACATTTGGTAGATAAGGTTTCCATATATGGAAAATTGAAAATAAGATGGCGGACATTTCTAATTTTGTTCAGTAAATGAGTGCAGATAGAGTTGAAATTTCAACGAAGTTCTACAAAACTACGCATGTTAAAACAAAAGTTCGTGGTACCATGAACTTTTGTTGTACTCGCAATATCGCTTGCTTATCAGACAGATCATACGCGTAGCCAGACGGTACGGTATATTTGCCTTAATTATCATAAACAATGTAAAATCAAGAAGTACCCTTGATATTTGACGATATTACCACTTATTGTTATCTGTTATCGGCTCCTATTATTTTTGTTTCAACAATTTAACCATTCAAACGTGGTCATTATTCCAAAACATTTCTACAGACATACATGTTACTCACCTTATGACGTAGAATTAGACTTTTCAAGACTCAGGCCAGAGTTTTGGTTGACTTATCGACCATTGAATATCAGCCGCGCAGCTATTCTACCCGCACGTCCGACAAAAAAGGTCGAATAAATCGTCTTTCGCTATAGCTCGGTCTCTAAATTGTCGAGCTTGCATCAAATAAAGCAACGAGCGCTCGATGAATAATTATTACATACCCCCTAAGTGATATTTTCTGGTGTCTGCATGTTTATTGACGTACACTAGAATTGTTTTATGCTTCCACCGTGCACGGGAAAATAATTAATTCATGAATGATGTGCATCGACGACTATGTTTATTGACACAAATTTCATCGCCAAGAACTTTCTGTAACAGCAGTTCCAGAATATTACACGACATCATTTTCTTAAGATGACCATTTAGCTATGAGATGATAAAAAGGTACTTTTGTCAGAGCAGCTCAGTTGTCTCAAAGGATAAACAAATGAAATTGGATAGTGGACTTAATAGGCCTGAAATAGACGTGAAATTGATAATCATTTCAACTGATAATTGCTTAAACACCGTGAGATAACTTTCAATATTCGACTCTCCATATTTGCCACCGCTGCGGCAGTTAATCTACTCTTTATCAACTCTTTACTATCAACTCTTTAAATACCTCTTTATCAAGTTGGCGATAAATGTTTCATCTCTGTCCGTCGAAACAGCACAACGGAGCTTCTGCGAAACCAAAAGTGTTTGTTTATAGAATTGTGATTAAGACTTGTTTGTTATAGAGAAAATTACTCTTCCGCCTGAAAGAGCTCAGTATGGAGAAACAAGTAACATTTTCACCTAAGCGGCCATTTCGTTCTCTCCGGTTGCCGGCGCTGTAAAATGGAAAACAACTACGGAGCTTCGTTTATAGAACTCAGACGACTACGATGGAATGTAAATTATTCATGATGTCGAGCAATGAAGTGCATTACTTTAATAGAAATCAACTCAGTAGATAACGAAAGGATCATTAACATCCAAGTCAAAGTAGGGCTTTGAGTAAAACTTCAACAGCCCATAGACAAAAGTTAGTCGGGCCCACAAACTTGCAACTATGATCGCTTTCAATCGTGGGTGTCAAATTTAGAAAAAACTCGATTTGTGTTTGCAGCAATCATTTGCACTCGTAAAGCAACTGGTCTAGTTTCGAGTCTTGCAGCTAATGCTACTGACGTCCGGGTATTCTATATTTGTTACTGAGTGTTTTATTCAGTAAAACAATGGAAGCCGGATTGCACATATTTACGAGGAATAAGGTTCACTAAACTTCACAGACAGTTTACTCCAGCGATCGTTGTTATAGCATAAGCTTAATTAAAATACACCTCAATACATCAAGAACAAGACAACTTACTTCTACAGAAATTGCACTTACAATGACAGGCGCTAGTGCTTGGCGAAAGTTCCACGGCCTGCTGTTGGTGAAACAAAATCTCCCAATTGTCTACACGACCACAAAAACACTGCCAACTTTGCGTAAAGTAACTTTTCTTCCAACTTGACTGATGATTAGCAAGTTAAATTATGCGCAGACCTCATGTTGCGAGATCATGAAGAAACTGGCAACCAATTTCTTTCAAGTAACTTTAATTTAGCCGACAATAGGCCAATGTCGATAATTATATTAAAATTCTAATTTGGCTCTGAAGTTCAAGGAATAAAACAAAAGAAAACACAACGAGGATGAGACATGAATAATTAATTTCTTTTGTTTTATTCCCCTGAGCCTCCAAGCTGAGATTAAATTTTAATATCTAGAAATTGCTTACAAGCTAGTTAGCAAGAAGAATCCTTTGCATATACAGTTAGGGTCTGTTCTTCTGACAATCTCTAACTCAACATTTCGTTTCTTTTCTAAATATTGCGGAAATCAAATGTCACTGTTTGTGGCCTTGTCACTTAAATATGTAACCCTCGCACTGGTAAAAGTAACTGAGGGAAGTTTCTAGCCAGCACACAACGTTGAAATACAAAGAAAACAAAACTCCGACGTAGTCAACCGCCCCCCCCCCCCCACCCTCCTGCTCTGCGGAAATCAAATGCCGCAAATTATAGCCTAATCAACTGAATGCGTTGTAGCCTGGGTACTAAAACCAATTATCAGCCAGTGGTGCTGAAGTAAACCCAGTATATAATGTTGAAAATGACGAAAACCAAGGGAAATAAAACGCGTGAAGCTTTATCTGTGTAATCGGCGGCCATTTCTTTGTTGCTCGTTCCAATAAACTCTTCAATTGCCGCATCATCCACAACAGATTTGTTGGCTTTGCTTGCTTGTTCGACCATTTCAAGATCGTCATCTTCAAAATTCTTGTTCGAAGCAACATGGCCGTTCATTTTTGGAGGGTTTTCTCTCTTGTTGGTGCCAATAACATGTTTTAAGGATTGGGAAATTTTCTTTGAGATAGGAACCTGGTTGACCTAAAAAGTAAAACAAACGATACAGGATTATTTTTCACTTATTATTTCGTTTTATTTCAATTTTTCACACACAATAAAAGACTTAAAAACTTAATAAAGACAGAAAAAAATTTATAGGAAAAAGTGACGATGGCACCTTAAAGACACAGTGCTATATAGCTGATGTGTGATTCTGTCTATACTAGTTAATGCACTTAAATAACTACGACAGTAAAGTAACGTGACAATCAGAGTAATACTTTTTCCCATATTAAAAGAACAGGTTGAAAAAAGTTGTTTTTTTTCTCTGTCAAGGAAAGTAGCTGGAAGTTATAAAACTACGTCCTTGAAAGTTGCATTCATTTCTCGGACTGAATTGAATTAGGTTCCTGGAGTAAAACGAAAGAACGAAAGAACGAACAGAACAAACTAATCGAGTTTTCTTATGTGTGCAAGTTTGGACGGATAGTAATCTGTGGAGGCCTGTATGCCTCAGCTTGAAACAACATACCTTGCATTTGATTTGTTTTTTATCTTGAGCGGCGCTTAAATTCAGACAAAACACGATCATACATTCCACCAGCGACAAAAACACGAATGCGAACGACATCAGTAGGTACCAGTCCAGCGCTTTCGGGTAGCTAACTTTAGGGAGAGTTCCATTCAAAGAACCGAGTAGAAACATAATAGTTAAGATGGTGGTGATTCCCAGGGCCATTCTGTTTCCCATGTCATCTTTATCCATCCAGAAGACAATCCAGCTTAGCGCCACGACGAACATGTCTGGAAAGTAGACTTGAATTAGGTAATAACCTATTCGTCTTTGGAAGGAAAACGTTACTGTTATGGTTGAGAAGTTTCCTGAAAGAAAACAAACACGGTGAAATATGTTACAGCACATATTTGCTTTGTTTTTTGTCTTTTCATCCTTTGATGTTTACTAAACCAAGTTTGCTCTCGTTCTTGGGTTTGTTTTTTGTGTGCAGTGCCGTCCCTAGCTAAAACCCATTTGGGTGCATGGCCACTCTGGTACATCAAAGAAACTGATGAATCCACTCGCGTCACGGTTTCCCCGGTTCCTTTCATACACCATGAACGAGTGATCTTGGATCACTGTTCTTGATCCAGATCACTCCAAGTAAACACATCCTTTTTCTATGGTAATTGTACGTGCAAATGCGCTGTTTCGGCTGATCATAGTGGAAGACACACTTTAATATTGTTGAAAATATTGAAAGTTAAACCAATGTAGGGAAGGAGGGAGAGAGGAGGTGGACGGGAAGAAGGGAGGGAGGGGTAGGTGGAGTAAAAGAGGGAGGGGCTGAAAGCTGGGGCGAGTGTAAGTAAAAGTTACCTGTTGTGAAGACGTCTTCATTTGACGACAACTTTGCGCCTTGGTACTCAAACTGAGCCATTTCTGCTGTTCCCACACTAACATCTGTAGCGTTCCATTTAAATACGATATCCGCTGTGGTGTAACTATCTGTATACAAAACAGGAACAAAAATAAGTTAACATTAAAGACTTCATTTCTAGCTTAGGTTACGGAGTTGATTGTTTTTATGTTTAAGCAATTTTTTATATTATTTAGGAGGCTTTTGCAATAATTTTTGATCAACTCCGTACATGTATATTTGTCTGCCGGCTGTTCTGTGTGTTTTTTAACGCTGGTAAGGTTATTAGGCTATTGAGATTTAACATGCCCTACTGGGATTGATATTTCCTCATCGCTGCAGTGTTACGAGACGCTATAGATTTGAACTTCTTTTATAAATTAAGATTGAAGGATTTTTGCGCATCTACATTTAATTTTTCGGTTTTTATTTTCATTTTGTGTTAAGCTTTGAAATATATCTGTGCGCTTTACTTACAACTTCCAAACTTGAGATTGCATTCCTGTGAATCATGTGGAAAACTCCGAAGATTCATAATGCATGAAGCGAGAAGAGTCACCCTATTTGAAATAAAGAACACAAGCTAGAAATGTAAAAATAATTAACAGTTACACCTCTTGTCTTTGTTTTCTCATCTATGAGCAATTGTTTTTGTAGTCCAAAGAGATTTTTAAGCCCAAAGATAAAGAATCATTCCCTTATAGGTATACATCTTATTCCAAAATGGCCGCCATTTTAATATCCTTTTGTTTGCTTGCAAATTAGCCCTTGTTGCCTCGTTCAAGGGAAAATATTCTTTTGAATTTCAAGTTTAAGAACGAGGCAACAAGGGGTAATTTGAAGAAAAAAACAGAACAACATAATGGCGGCCATTTTGGAATAAGGTGTATCACGCGCCCACAATCTGGTTTCATCAGTGAATTAAATAGCGAGCCAGAACTGACTTGCAATAAAGGTGTGTTTTGGCGAGCGAGGGCATTTTGATCAAGCCGGCACCATCTTGAGCTCAAACTTGGAAGAAGCTCGATGGGAAAATAAAAGGCGTCCTAGGTGAGGTTGTGTGGGGCGGGGGGTGGGGGGAACAGTCTGAAAAACGAGCTGACCCCCTCACCACCCACCGTTTCCAAGCCAACAGGGCAGCGAATCTAATCTTCCACGAACTAATACCGCAAATTGGTGAACACCTAGTAAGCAGCCCGCACTGCTTTTGCAACGGAAAAACCAATCAAGTTCGTGGATTTCCATTACTGCATTACTGCTTCACTATTAAATCACGGCGACATCTTCTTCATCCAAACACGAGGTGGGGTGTCACAGAGTGCCATAAAGTAAACACAATAGAGGGCATGTTATTTCTACTAACAACCAAACTGAGAACTAGGTCCTTATAATTGAGATATTCCTCTTCCATTCCATGTCGTGCTAAATTTGCTTTTAAATATTCTTAACAGCATGGCTTGCTAGTGACCGGTGATCAATGAACTTCATTTATTGAAACTTCACATACCCTTTGCTGTAGACTACATCTCCATTAGACTTGATGCTGACAAAACTGTGGATTTCTTCGTCTGGCATCATCATGTTAGACTCACGCGCGTTGTAACAGTAGGGGTCTGGGACCCAGATGTTGTCGATATCACCTCCTTTTATGGTAAGGGTGCGGTTGAGCTTTCCGGCGAGACGGGAGTCAGTCCATCTTTGGCGGAAGTAAGTGTAGACTTTATATTCCTATTTACAAAATAATTACCAGTGATTGAGTTAAGTTTTGCAAACTCCGAGGCCACAACAACAGAACGTGGCATTAAATGCTCCGATTGAAAAGCTGCGTAACTTAAAACTATTAAACTCAGAAACATTGTTGCCGCCAGCAAATTAAACGCCATCCAAGAAGCTAGACTAGGCAAAAATATAAACTATATATATATATATATCAACATCTTGTGAGACTACCTTTTTACCGGAGTATGTATATCTGAATGAAAAATATACAAACAATGAAACATTGAAGTGAAAAACGTTTTCCCACCATATTTGCTTCTTCTACGTTTCCAAAGGACTCCACATATATTTCTGCCAAAATG
>OMLO01004697.1_pt1 | contig 11428 bp, 3 predicted proteins | sample 1674811 | NCBI WGS metagenome assembly OMLO01 (sample SAMN06265003, study PRJEB25207) | coral metagenome | isolation source: Coral host | place: Mexico:La Bocana,Puerto Morelos, Mexico | collected 2008-11-13 | reverse complement strand
CCAATTATTATGGGATTAATGAGACAATTGGAGTTGCGTAGGAAATTAATATGCATTTCTTTACACTTAGTTGGATTGAGTCTCATATTACGAGCTATGGCAAAATTGTGAATGTCTGAGGCCACAACATTAAGTAAACTAAGCTTAAGTTGAACTCTCCGAAGGTGTTCGGAAAGCTGGACTACAAGATCTCGACCTGTTCGATGACAAATTTCCAGCGAGATTCTGATCCAAGTCTCTTGCAGTTGAAACGGCAGCAGAACGAATAAGATTTCGCGTTCTCTGGACTAAATTTAGCTCAAGTTCGTCCCTGACACAACGTCTTATATTCTCCTCGTCCGCCATTTTGCATGGATTCACGGCTCACGTGCTATCTTATCTAGTTCTCCCCAGACACTCTCAGTAGAAACAGAACAGCTCGGACCCAATTTGTTGACACGAATTTTTTTGTTGTTGACACGAAATTTTTTGTTGTTGACACGAATTTTGAGTTGTTGATCTTGACAGGTTGGTAGAGTTGATGTTGAGAGAAAATTGTTGAACGAAAAATTAAGTTGTTGAAGTTGACAGGTAAACAGTGTTGACGTTGAGATAGATTTGTTGAGTTAGGTATCAAGTTGTTGGTTTTGATACAGATTTTTAAAGTTGAATTTTGCTACAATTTGGCTACCATAGCTGAATACTCTACAAAGTTTGAAACAAGAACAAGTTATCAAAACATTTGAGCTAGTTGTAGATTAATTAGCTTCAAAGGAACTTCATTCCTTTGTATACTCACTGCTGATTCCAGTGTTGATTAAAATTGTCGTCGTTGTTTTGGTCGAAAAGCCGAGCAACTGGACGACTACTTATAGCGGCCGCTGCGACGGAGACAGAACTCCACATAGTTGGGTAATAACCAGGTGAATCTTAAACAAGCTCTGTGTACTTCTTTAATTATGCTACGCGTATGAGGCCACGACCTCGTCAGTCTAGAATATTCTTACAATTCCGCTTTCCAATTGGAGTAATGCAATGGATAAGCGGTGCGGTAGACTGTAACATATCAGTGAGCTCCGATAGTTTTTATGTTAAGAGAAGCTCCGCCACGGTATTTTGACTATTTTGGTCATGTACAAAATTACCTTTCTATTGAAGGAAACCTGACCATGAATGTTCACTATAATATAGAAAAGCACCTTTCACGATGTGCAAGGCGTTATGTAGCTCATTAATTTAAGAGACAGGGGAAGGCCAGCTCATGCAACTGACACTATCATAGAACCCGTCAAAGCATCTTTTTGTAAAGTGTTAAAGATAGTTCATTTTATCAAAGAGGCTTGAACCAAGAACAACCTTGTTATAGTGCTGGAGCCAAGCTTGTTTCGTCGCAGGGCTCAGAGTTATTTTTGTCGCTTGTCTTAAGATATATTTGTTGCTGAATTCGGCCAATAAGGATCGTTACAGAAACTATATGTACAGAGCTTGAACTAACTGAGGAAACAAAAGATCACTGTTCACTAGATCAGAGTTCTCTTACTTTGAATGAAATGTATTTCCACACACTATTTGATTACAAACCAGCAATTTATTTATTTCACTTTTAAGCTTGAATCAACCTGGCTTCATTTATTTACAGTGGAGTGCTTTTTTAACTAATGTCACTTATGAAAGTTGTTACATATTCTGGCGTTATAAAATGTTATTTACACAGAATTGCTTCAAGTTGCACAGTTGCAAAGGTACTACATCTGTATTTATACAGCACATTGACAATCTATCGGTAACGAAGGACATTTGGTAACGAACGTTGCATTTCTGAAACCATACACTGGTTGGCACTTTGGTGTTCCGTATGTGCTTACCACGTGACTGCAGGCGGGATGACGTCTTTTACACTGCACCTTGTCAACCCAGGTATTTCTACACGAATCGAAATCTCTCACAACTCTTAAAACACAAGCGTGAGTATTTCTGGCAATGCGATTATGCGCCGTGGTCTTTTCCATATTTCCATTCCTTTTGTAGTTACTCTCTTCAGCAATGCTCGCTTCAGGTTCAGTGGCATCGACTGCAGGCTGGGAGACTTGTGAATCCTCATTGGAAGCCTGGCTGCGAAGAAACGGCATCTCTGGGTAAAGGGGTTTTGCAAAAACCAGGTTGAAGACAAAGGCCACAGATAGGAGCACCTAAACATGCAAAAAGTTAAAATACAAAAAGAACTGAGTTGAGTGGCTATATCGGAATTGAACCCAGACGAAGTCTCTCTAGGGTTTTCTCGCTTTTCCGGTTAATTCAAGAGCTCTTCACCATATATTTCAAAACTGCGCATGTTCATAAAATGTAACACTGTTTTGCAGTATATCTCGGTTAGTCTGGTATGTTAATTGAAGTTAATACTTACTTTTACATGTACAACAATATTCATTCTGCAAATTCAACCGAATAGAAGTTCGTGCCCTCGAAGTGTTTGACTCTGTTACTGCAGTAATGTTTTATGAATAGAGACAAAATGCTGCTTTTATATAAATGAGATAGCTTTACCGTTTCCTTCTTTCGTTAGTGTTTTTATTTGGAAATAGATCGGTGTTATAGCAAGCTTTTCGAACCGTGTAAGAAACTTACACCTTGGAACTTTGACTGGATAAGCTGATATCATCAGATGCAATTTGGCACAGTTCAGTGTGCTTTATCCTATCAGTTGAGGGACTTTTTTCCCGTACAATCGACTGCACAGGATTTCTTCTTAAAGTAATTGGTGGTTTTGAACGCATGCCTTTAGTGTAATAGAACGTTTTCACGAACCTACGTGGCCAGCAGCCATGCGACTGAATTTAAAGAGAAAGAAGTGTTTACATAGCAAAAGAGCAAAAGAGTTCGATCGCTACCCGACGGTTTTAATTCACTAAGATGGCCGCCGTTTTCACTAATATGGCTGCTCTGTTACGAGAAAAACTTTCTATAACGAAAGTCAAGATAAAGCTGCAGCACAAAAGGTTCGAAAGTCACCGGCTGAGGTATTTTCAGCCTCGTTTGTCTCTGGCATGGTTACTATTGTTACAGGGGATTTCTGAAAGGAAATAGCGACAATTGAGGAGTTATGTCACTTCCATCTGACATATCAAGTAATATTTTACTGTTGTATTTCAGTCCAGGAGGCTCCTGCATGAACGGAAGTTTCATGAATTTTGTGCTATTTTTAACTGCTCAGTATAATTTCCTCCATATCCACACCGCTTAAGCAAGGGGAGCCATTAACTACCCCGGCTGTTAAATAGAGTTTGTAAGGTGCTTACGATTTAGCCAATAAATACGGAAGTCCATTCGGAAATTATAGACCACCTCCAGATGTAGCCCTCTTTTTCCGTTCGGAACGGAACGGCGAAACTTTCCAGTTTCCAGTCTCTCATCAACCGAAAAAAATTGTGGGAAATCGAATTATAAGTGTAAGCGTCATCTTATTCGGTAGGTTTGCTGAGTTTGAAACTATCAACTCAACCGATTTATTCTGAAAAATGGTAAGCACACTCTAAATTAAAATCCTTCGTTTCAGAACGTTCAAAACAAAACTTTTGAGAGAGATATTGGCAGTGCGTTTTGCTTCTGTTATACAACAAAGTTGAAACACATCGTTCTGACAGTTTGTATTGGAAAAATTGTGAATCTTGGGAGATGGGACCCGAATCCAAACCAGGCCGAACGTGACATGAAATGACCAAAAATAAATAATTCGTTTTTTTTGAAGAAGTGCACCAGATACAAGTCAAAAATAGTACATGTACTAGTTACATGATAATATTTCTTCCGCTCTTGCCCGCTTTGTGTATTTTGCTATAAAAAGCTCACGTGGGTTAACATACAGTCATTTTATTAATAGAAACAACTCATAGTTATTATGGTAATGAATGCGCAGTTCTTGACGCATGCGTTGTTCGTGTCACATTCACGTGCGCATAAGAAGGTAATATCTTCACGCATTGTTTTAGGCGTTTGAATCTTTCGGTTATCTAAGTGTAAAAAGAAAAGCGGCGTCGTCCATAAGTGTAGAAAATGGCGACGGACTCATACATCAGATTCTGTTTAATTCTTGCAGTATACATCTTTCTAGCCTAGGAATTGCTACAGTTAAAACAACTTCCTTCTCTTTATTATGGCAGTTCATGTACAACAGATAAGCGAAAAGGTCGAGAAGGACGCTTAAATGCATTTCGGTGAAAAAATCATTTAATCAACTAGAGCTTACGCCGTTTCTTGGTTCCCTACAGCGTCGGGTATCTTTCGACCGAAACAAAATTTTTGTTCCGATATTAATAGCTTTATTCTGATAAGCATGCAAGAAAATGAGAGAACTATTACGTCATTTAGCGATAAGCACTTAGTTAGATGACGTACTTTAAACCCGTCTGAATACCACAAATGGTCAATTGAATTAAGGACAAATTACGCATCTTTGGATTGGGACACTGCCAGTGATACTCAATTCCAAATGCACAATATTTCGTCATCCTTGTTAAAATCTGTGCAAAGTTTGGTTTATACATTAAATCCTGAAAGATGATAAAGCTCGAAATCAATGTTTATATATTGGTAAAAACGGGAAAAAATTTCTGCCAAGGTCAGTCAAGTATAGACCGCAAACAAAGATGATCCGAAAACGTTTGTTTTGCTAATTATTCAAATTTATTTTCGGGTGTCTGTTTGTTTTTCAGGGTGTTTGTTGACCTTGTAATTAATCTCACAAATTGAGAAACCGGAAAATTAAAAAATAAAAATTACGAAAATAAGTTGCTTAGTTGATCTGTTTATCGAACAATGGGTACTACAGGACGAAAGGGAGAATCGCGATTTACAATTTTCTGAAACTGCTTTACGACAAAAGATTGTAAATGCTTTGAATGCTAAACGTTAAAATTTAATTTTGCCAAGTTTAGCATACTGCTTGATAGCTCTGTCGCTGATATATCAATTTAACCTGTATATTGCGGCGAGCCGGATGTTTCATTATTTCTTCCGGCAAACATTCGCGACTTAATTCAAAAATGACTTGACACAGCATCTGCCCTCGGCAGGCGTAAATATTGCATGATGTCATATTTTGGGTAGTTTTTGCCTGGCGTTGTATGAAATAAACTGAAAACCTTCACCGTGTTTCCTGATTTAAGATTTATTTCATTAAAGGTCAGAATTTTTATGTAAAAAAAAGCTTTTTCCAGGACTCATGGCGAGCTATAGATTTATGCCGGACACGAACCGGTATTCTAGAAGTTTATGGGTTCGGCTCCCGTTGAGGAACTCAGAAATTTATTTTTCTGAATAATTCGACTTGAGAACGCTTCTTCATTCATTTCAGTTTATCTAAGTCACCAATTCACTTGTCATCTATTCACATTTATGATTTGCACGCCATGAGTCCTCCGTAGCGCAGTGGTTAGAGCGTCCAACCACCATTCTGGAAGGTTATTGGTTCAACTCCCGTTGGAGAATTCACAAACTTATTGTTTTGAGCGATTCGATTCGACCAAAGACCGTTTTGTTCATTCATTTCAAAATAATATTGCCTACGGAAAGAGACCTTGCCCACTGTTAGTTCCCATGCAGAATTTGAACATATGAAAGTTCGCCAGAGTAACTGAAATGGCTTATAGATGTAGTCAGATAGAAAGCTTATAGAGTCTGATCAAATTATCTCCCGCGATACGTTGAAAAATATATATTTGGGTATAAACAGTTCGCTAGGTACGATGGCAAACGTCTGTTTCCGCTCGAGTCATTTCCCCCGCCTTCCGGAGCGAGGAGCTGTTTTAGCATGCGCACGCGCATGTTAAATGAAAAGAAACATTTTAATGCAAAAGGTTTGGCGCGCTTTGATGTATTTTAGTGATTGTGTTTTCACACACGGAAGTTTTTTTTATAGTAAAGTAAGCAAGCCAGAGGTTGGGGGAGTATTTGTCTACCAAGGGCACCACATTTCATATCGTTTTAGCCTAATATTTGTAGTAATTCAAAAATTGAATAAAATGTAGAAATGAACATAAAAAATATAAGTACGTTCTAATAAATAAAATGGCTTTGAGTGATTTCTTTACATGCTGTGATAGTACCAGGAAATATGATATATATCTTTGAAAAGCGTGCAAAGTTTAAATCAATTTGAATCGCAAAGCCTTTTCCACTTCTACGATAAATTACGTCACTGATTCAAGCGGGAGTCTAGTCTCTATACATTTGGTAAACATTCAGACTTTCTCTCAACAAAACGAAAAAGTGACTGCTTTTCTCAAATTCTTGTTTAACAGAATGGAATAAACTACCTTTTGTCTTTAAGACTATATTTTCAAGAGTACAGAAATCGAGAACTTAACGAAAGGACATTATCCTCTCTAAAAAATTATCGCTTTAAGGTGGCAAAACATTTATCCAATCATGTCATGAAATTTGATGTGTACACGGACGACTGGCATGGCCCCTTGCCCAAGTGGTGTGCATATGAACAAAATTATCCTTAGCAGTTGAAAATAGGAAAGAGTTGATTAAACTTCCGTTCGTGTAGGTGGGGTCTAGAGCACGCTTAGTTCGGCTATAGAGCCGAATAAATTAAGAATGAAAAAGTATAAAAATCGCCTTCTATTGTGATGAACGCTATGTGTTGAGCTCACTACTCCAAGGTGAACCACAAAACAGTAAAGAATCTTTATTCTTCGAATTTAGAGGTAAGTCAAGCAACATTGTTAGTGGAATACTGGCATTATTAATGTTGGGCGTCTTCTACAGACAATTTAGTCTTACGTTTCCATCGAGTTTCACTTTCTTAATCTCTTTCTAATCTATCTATGGAGTCAGCAAATTCTTGATCTTTTCCAGTTATGTATTTATTTTTTGTATTTTCTTTTCTTGAACTCAACTTCCGTGTTTTAAAGTTCATCCATACTTGATAAGCCTTGAGGCCGAATGTCTTAAGGTCTGAATAAAAATAAAGATATCGCATTGTGTATGATTAGGTTTTGCCTTTTGCACTAAAATTATTACTTTTTTTATATTGTTGAGGATTTTCAAGGTGATATTCCATAATTTGTTCAGGTTTTATACTTTTAACAATTTTGTGAAACAAATACTTCAAGTCGGGCTTCAAATAGTGATGCTACCAAAAAGCTGTAAACTCAAAAACTGTTTACGTCATAAAGTTTCGAACCAATCGAGTGATTTTCGCATCATTACTTTATCCCAGCTTTGAAGCTGATTATTGTAACCGAAAATACATCAATCACTTTAACACATGCTCGTGTTAAAATCTGTCAATTTTAAGGGACGAAGTTCTTAAACGCCTGAAGGTTATTTTAAGTTGTTGGTACAGATATTCTGGGATGTAAAGACTTTCTAAGTTTCCATTCCCTTGCATCTACCTGATAACGATAGTGTTACTGACACGGATAGGAAGTGATGATAACACACTGTGAACTATTTTGGAATGTTTAAGTAATAAAATGGGGAAATTGTAGTTGTTGTCTGACTTTCTAAGGTTTTTCCTGTACTTATATAAGCAACATTTCATTTGATCCCTAGTTATAGAGTGACTGACTATATCATTGTACTAGTCCAAAGAGCCGAACAAAACTGAAAATTTGCCAGAGAAGATCTTCAATCAGTTGAATTCAAGAATCATGAACTTTGCGGTAAAGGTAAGTGAACATTTCTGGACCAAACATCTAAAAGCTATGAACAGTGTAGAACTATGGATCTGTCATCGAGTAAGTTATGAAACATATTAATCTAACTACTTAGAGGGTAAAGTTTATATACATCACGTGAAAGATTGGACGTTGCTACTTTAACGAAGATTTCTACAAATTATTTAAGTTGGAAGCCACATCATGTTGTGGGAAACGTTCTTGGATAGCTATTTTAATGACAAGTAAAGTTTTAACAGGCATTTTCGTAGAAGAATTAACAGAATGTAGATAAAAGTGGTGTGTTGCTTGTTGAGTTCAATGTTTTTAATCTACGTTCACTGTTCTTTGGTTGTTTTTGGGTTTACATAGATTATGCTATCTACAATGGCGTTTATTGTCGTCTATTTCAACGCGGTGTGTGCCAAACCTCTTTCCTCGGAGATGCCATTTCTGCACAGCCAGGCCTTTAATCAGTTTTCACAAGGTCAAGACTCCCAGCCTGTAGTCGATGCGATTGAACGTGAAGACAACATTAGTCAAGAGAGTAACCACACTAGTGATGTGATCGAGTCCCTGGAACGCCCAATTGCGCATGATCGCATTGCCAGGAATGCTCATCCGTGTGTTTCAAAAGTTCTGAGAGAGTTTGATTCCTGTAGAAATCTTTGGGTTGATAAGGTGGAATGTGAAGGGAGGCATCCAGCCTGTAATTACGTGATACCTGTACACGGAGTACCTAAGTGTTACACAGTGTACGGATTCAGAAATACTAAGTTTGTGAACAAATGTTCTGCATTGCCAATAGATTGTCAATGTGCCTCTTAAATCAATCAATTGTCGGTTTTAATGGTAACAGATAAAACAACACTGTACATAAAGGCTTTTTAAGGCTTACAAAAGAACTATATATATTTTCGCGGATATTGTAAACAGCTGGTCTGTTTTAATGGTTAGGACGTTTTGAAAATAAACTTGAATTAGAGTCTTGAAAGGAACCGGAGATGTATTAATATGATGTTAGAGCAGGAGGGTGTAACTCTGGAAACCGTGCGCTTTTGCCATTGTCCGATTCTGAATTCCACAGACACTTTTTCTTTTCTTTAAGATTATACGCTAAGTTCCTTTTTTCAGTCCCAGGTTTGGAATGCGCATTTCAATTTCTCTAAATTGCTACGCTTATAACAGTGATGAAGCCACGCAAACTGATTTTTTTGTCTGTTTGATAAACTCTGTTGCCATGTCATGTTGGCTTTTGGGAGTTTGTGACAAGTCAATGTTTAGGCGAGTCAGTTCATTCTGTTACGAAACACGAACGTGGTCTCCTTTGCAAATTTGCAAAGCATAGAACTATCTGAGTGCACTTGCCGGAGGGTCAAGACAATGTAAATGAGAGAGGGAGGTAGGTGGCCAGGGAGAGAAGAAGAGAGGCAGTGTGTGTGTGGAGGGGGGGGGGGGGTTTAAGGACAAATTGCCCACCCTTGATACATTTATTTTGAGATATAGAAAACATGTACCGTGTTTCTATCGAGTTAGAGAAACACGAGTGAAAGTTTGGGAGAACGAGAAATGCTGTGGGAACACCAGCCGCAGGCGAGTTCTCCCAAACTTTCACGACACAAAAAAGAAAATAAACTTGTTTACTTTGATCATCAAAATGTAAATTCTCTTTGCCTGCGCCATCATTACGTAAGCAGCTCGTGCAAGTTCTAAGTTTCTATCGAGTTATGGAAACACGGTTTTAAACCAATCATCGCGCGTAATTGCTCTGGGTTATTTTTTAAATGTTCTTAGTCTGTAGCAAGAAGTTTTCTAGGATTGGAAATATTTCATTAATGCATGTTCGCTATGATATAATTTTCAAATCGAGAAATTAGTGACATAAAATAGCGGAACATAATTCGCTTAGTTAATTTTTTTTATCAAACAACGAGTATCACGGGACGAAAGGCAGAATTTAGATTTCAAACCTTTTTTTAAACTCCCTTACTGCAAAAGATTACAAATGCGACATTGAATGGGAAACGTTCAAATTAAAGTTTGGTAAGTTTAACATAATTCAATAGCTCTGTTGCTGATATATCAATTTCACGTAGACATTGTGGCGCGCCGGGTGTTTCATTATTCATTCCCACAAACATTAGCGACTTAATTCAAAACTGGCTCGACACAGCAGCTCTTTTAGCAACGGAAAATGTCGCATGATGTCACATATCCCGCCTTCCGTGAAACATCAAGAGAAAAACCTTTCTTGGGAAAACAAAAACCTAAAATAAACTGAAAACCTGCACAGATTTTCCTGATATAAGACTTACTTCATTTAATAACGTTATCATTTTTAGGTATAAAAAAAAACCTTCGACGTTTATCTCAAACCAAAAGAACATTGTCCTATTAGTTGCCATAGTGGCAGAACGTATGACAGAGACAACGCTTAAAAGTATGCGCTTACACAGCAAGTATAGCTTTGAACAAAACTTCTTCCGCGATTCGTGTAAAAATTTTATTTCGGAAGAAACAGTTGGGTAAAATGGCAAACGTTAGCTTCCGCTCGAGAGTCACCTCCCCCGCGTTGCGGGGCAAGGAACTTTTTTAGCATGCGCATGCGGATACTAAGTAGAAAAGATGGGTTTTAATGCAGAAGGTTTGGCGCCCGTCGCTTATATTTTACTGAGTTTATTTGCACCCACGAAGCCTTTCTAACGCTACGTATGGAAGCAGGAGAGTCGTCGAGTATATTTCTGCCAAGGGCAAATATAATACCGCGTTTCATGTATTTTCAGCCCTATATCTGTAGTAATTCAAAAATTGAATACGGAAGGGAGAAATGCACCACAACAAATCTTAGTTTTAATAATATACAATGTCTTTGAAAGATATTTTGCTTGCGATGATTGTACCTTGATTAACTAAATCGAAACCGATTGCCTTTTGTCCTTTAAACTATCTCAAGAGTTCAAAAATCGAGGCCTTACAAAAGTCTATTATCCTTTCTTTCAAATTATTGTTTTAAGGTGACATAACATTTGTCCAATCATGTCATGAAATTTGATATGTACAGGGACGATTGCATGTCCCCTTGCCGAAGTGGTGTGCATGTGAACGAAATTATCTTGAGCAGTTAATAATAGGAGAGAGTTGATTAAACTTCCGTTCGTGTAGGCGGGGTTTAAAGCACGCTTAGTTCAGCTATAGAGCCGAACAAATTAAGAATGAAAAAGTATAAAAATCGCCTTCTATTGGGATGAACGCTATATGTTGAGCTCACCACTCCAAGGTGAACCACAAAACAGTAAAAGACCTTTATTCTTGGTATTTAGAGGTAAGTCAAGCAAAATGTTTAGAGGAATACAGCATTCTTAAAGTTGGGCATCTTCTACTGACAATTTCGCCTAAAGTTTCCATCGTGTTTCTCTTTTTAATTCTCTTTCTAATCTATCCACGGAATCTTTTTCAGTTAAGTATTAATTTTTCATATTTTCGTTTCTTGAACTAAACACCGCGTGTCTGAAAGTTTATCGATTTAACCTTATTTCGCAAAGATTGATATACTCAAAATTAATTACTTGATGAGTAGGCCGAATGTCTTAAGGTCTGAATAAAAATAAAGACATTGCATTGCGTATGATTAGGTTTTTCCTTTTGAACTAAAATTATTACTTTTCTTATATTGTTGAGGATCTTCAAGGTGATATTCAATTATTTGGCTAGGTTTTTTACTTTAAACAATTTTGTGGAAAAAAAATACTCCAAGTCATGTGTTTAAAATAGTGATGCTACCAAAA
>OMLO01004696.1_pt1 | contig 11430 bp, 5 predicted proteins | sample 1674811 | NCBI WGS metagenome assembly OMLO01 (sample SAMN06265003, study PRJEB25207) | coral metagenome | isolation source: Coral host | place: Mexico:La Bocana,Puerto Morelos, Mexico | collected 2008-11-13 | reverse complement strand
TGTACTCGTCTCAGACGTAATGAGCTTTCAAGGACGTGACTCGACTGATTCTAAGCCTACAAATATCGATAAAGTTACTTTATCTATGCCATTATCCCACGGCTTTTCTATATGCAGAGATGTCGTTATTTTTTTATAACTACGTTCTGGCCTTGTTTTGTGGTTGTGTGTGTTATATCAGGCAAGCGAACAATTTGATAAAGAAATTTGGCAGTTGATCTGCACCGAAGAACCCTTGTCTTGATTCGTTCTTGTCAATCAGCACCTCTTGTTTTTAAGGCTATAGGCATTGTTTCGGCTGTTTACCTGTCAAAGTCACGTGACTAATTTCACTTCCGGTTTCGATCTGGTGATCACGCGCGTTTCTTTTTCGAGATTCGTTTGCCATCAATTTATCAATATGGCAAAGTAACTATTCTGGTTCGACTTAGAAATCGAACCAGGATTTGTTACTTATACTGCGCCCTAGCCGGGCGAATCGTCCGCGTTAGAAGGTAAGTAAGGCTACCAGTACTCAGATATATTCAAATACGAATCTTACTATTGTTGTTTACTTTTCTTAGTGTGATAAATGACTAGTCTCGATCATCTTGGTTCGTAGATCTGTTCATTTAAATAAAGTTTCGAATGTTCACTGCATAACTACGAGACAGTTGTGATAAAATGGCAAACATCTTGAATCCACGTTGATACCATGGGCTGTTAAGACCGGCAATACTTCCGCTATCCTTCGTCGTAGGCAGCTGATTCTTTTTTGCAGACTCCCTTAAATGTTTTTTTTGCTAGATTGTTTGATCGTAACTGAAGGGGCAATGGTTAATATAGCGGCTAGCGCCGACCGATCAACAGAATCAACAAAACTTCTGAGTACAGATCTGCTCTGTTTTGTCGTGTCAATTTTTCATGGAGGTTTGAGTATAACAGGGAAACGAAACCGGTCTCCACCATTAAAAATAGGAATTTTCACAACAGAATAGTCGCAACTTGTTTGATCTTAACTGAAGAGGCAATGTTGAATATGGCGGCTAGCGACGACCGATCGTTGAATCAACAAAACCTCCGAGTACAGTTCTGTTTTGCTCTGCCGTCAGTGTCAGTTTTAATACGGCGGTTCGAATGTTGATAGGGAAATAGAAATAGAATTTACCTTTAAAAATAGAAATGTTCGCAACTCAACAGTCAAAACATTCGCAATACATCGTTTTCGAAATATTAAAATTGAGGCTTAGCCGGAGGACACAAAGAAAAGAAATTAAATGACCTGGTTTATTCATGTCATTTGTTTGTGTTCCCTAAGCATCACCATGAAGCTGAATTTTAATTTATCGAAAGTGGTCTATTGGCTCACCAATAAAATATAATTTAACTCCAGTTCGCGGGTGAAAAGGAGAAAACACAAGGGACTCAAATAATGTATTCGATGCACCTTCAAAAAGTAGCTGAGTACGCTAAGTGTTTATTGCATCAGTGTGATTTTTACGTTTCCTTGAAATAAAAATGACCTGGCTTTCGTTTTATCGCTGATTCTGCGAATATTTAAGGGGGTTTCCATTGTAATAAATACTAAAAGCAGCAGTTTCGATGTTGTACATCAAAGATCACAGATTGGGTTTTGCGTCTATTCCCACTTGTATTAACAGGCTTAGTTTAAAGTCTCTAATGAATCAGTTTTCGTTTAAGGCCGTAAGATTTACAAGATGTCTTGCTATGAAAGAAACTGAACAAGTGGCGTGAAACTTAGGAGTCGACTTGGCAATACGTTATTCAACTAAGGTAGGTATACCTGTTATATTTAACAGTATTTCTGAAGCTTTCAACATAATTAGTAGGCTATACTGTGACTAATTTCGGTTTCATAATAAACATGACGTCGAAAGACTGGATCGATCTGCTTCAGTGGCCCGATTAATACTGGAGACAGATCACCCGCCTCTGACGAGCTTGGGCAAAGAACGGTAGCTCGTCTGATAATCCATCTGTGTGTACGGGCAAGCAGACGGATCATCCATCCATATGAGCTATTGCAATAGTCCGTCCTGTGAGACGTGGGTAACTCGTCTCGGAGGCGAGGATGATCCGTCTCCAGTATAAATCGGGCTAACGGGAGTAATGGTCCGAATTTATAATATTTTAGGAGCAATTAATGGATTGCTTGGCTCCACATTACGCTGGGGAAGTTTGAACAAAAAGCAGCATTATTTCTACGGTTTGGCTTTATCCACCACGCCAAACCGAGCTTTACGTAAACGCTAGTAAACCGGAGTAATTTGAAAACGACGGCACTGCGTTTTAGTGTAGAGTAAGACGGAGATTAATTTAAACACGGAGCTTTTAGAAACGATGACTTCACGACAGTCATGTGATTTTTCTGACTGAGTAGTCCAAAAATAACCGGTGATCTTCAGGTGGCGTTTTGAGTTCAAGGTTCTTCGACGTCTTGTGGATAGTAAACATTTAATGCATTTTCAGAAACACGGTTTTAAAATGTCTTTGGCGTGGCGCGGACGGGGCCTAAATTGTTTCTATTTCAAAAGTACTCTTGAGGCGACACCGGGAGATAGAAAATGTTCATCTCGTGTTTCTTTGATATGTCGGAGATCTTCAGATTTTTTGCAATCGAAACGTTTATGTGACCTTGTCTATGAAACCAAAGTATGATGATAAAACAAGAGTTACACAGGCAACACCAAATGGTGCTTTATCGTCGGTGTTGGGGGACAGATCTAGAACGCGAAGCGCGCTTTGTGGTCGCGAAGCAACGAAAAACAAACCGCGTTGTGTCATTTTTGTTTTCTCCTCTCGCCTGCTCCTCGCGCGTCATGATCTAAGGCAGGCCATCAATTAACACTCGTAAATTGATTTGGGTCTGATATTTACCAAACATATCACTGTAGTCGCATATTATGTCCACAATATAAAGCCATATATAAAGAGCCACCAAAATTTTTTATCCTCATCAGGCATGAGTGGCCCTATCTTTATATCTCTTTACAATTTTGCAGCGTGCTTCGTTTGGTACGGTGGCCCATATATGCAATGCACAAATAAAAATTTCAGTGCATAAATATCGATCTTAATACATTAATAACATACTTTTCAATGCACAAATGTACTTTTCAGTGCACAAATATATTTTTCAGTGCACAAAATTATTTTCCAGTGCACAAATGTATTTTTCAGTGTACAAATATGTTTCAGTGCACAAATACGTTTTCTTTTTTTCCGTGTTTATGGACCGAGATGGCCAATATCCAGTCATCTTGACCTCGCGCTTGGTCATTAACCCATATTTATTTTAATCCCAGAAGGCACGACTGGTGTACCTTCACTTGCTTCAATTTGGTTCATGCCATGGACGCTGCCTCAGTGAATAACCACGTCCTTGGCAAAGAAACTACGAATTACGCTCGACTGTGTCGGCTTCTAGTGGACGGGGGAACTAAGGTTTTTCGAGGCATTTTTGATAAAATACACCCCCCGGAAAGCCTTTACCATACGTTATCAACCCATCGAGCGTTCTTGGAATCGCTTTACACGGGCAATCAAAGAATTCTCAACAGAGAACAATGGAGAAAGCTGTTTCCTTCCACGCCCTCGATTGTGTCATCACAAAACTTTGACATCACCCTGTTGACACTGCTGTTGAGAAACATTTCAGGCTTGAGACCACCCGACACTGGCTGGAATACTCTTCCTCCTGCAACGGACACGAGCACTGAAGCTGACATCATACGAGTGAAGTATTGGAGAAACGAAGTATACGGTCATGACAGCCGGGCTTTTGTTCACGACCTGATGTTTGATAGATACTGGCAGGATATTCAACAAACATTGATACGGCTTGGAGGAAAACGTTACGGACCTGTCATAAACACACTAAAGGTTGAATACATGGACCCAGATGTTGCGCCACGTTATCGAGAACTTCTGAAGCAGTGGATAGAGGAAGACGGCAAAATTGATCAAATTGAAGGTAAAATATTGCATAAAAAGTGCCTATAATTGCAGATAGATCTACTTGCTTTGGCTACACTGCACCTTTAGCAGTGTCCTACGTCTAAGTGACGTAGCGCGTCCGCTTTAAACTATAGATACCTAAAACCCTTTGACAAATTAAAGGTTATAGAGCTGGCAATCAAGCTGTATCAAACATTTTGATAAAAAGTTAATTGTAGAATTTTTAACGGCCTTTAAGTAGGAGCGTCCGAGTCGCCTGAAAGTTACAAGTCAAAGCCACAGAATATAAGCAAAACAATTTTAAAAACGTTTACATGGTTGCCAAAATTGTAAGGTAAGGTCTGCATACGAGCCAAGCGGACCATCAGGCTGGAGCTTACCCCGGTTTCTGTAGCATGTTGCGACTGGAAATATTTCTAGGTTACATTCAGCATTAGGTTCGGGTGCCCATTTATACAACTAGATGGAAAGAGGCATTGTGTGGCTTTGCCAAGAACGTAACACAATGTCGAAACCGGAGCGCTCTATACGGAGTCAAGCGCACAAACCATGAGGCCACCATTATTGTGATGACTGTTATTTACAGGGTGTTAGGTCTGTGTGAATGGCGTAACTGCTTTCCCAATGCTTTCACTGATGACTGCCCTTCTTTAATCAAAGGGACTGTGGTGTATAACGTAGGATATTTCTATGCAAAAGCAGAGGAAATATCTCTCCATCACCCTTCTGTGGGCTTCAGATCGTCTTCAAAACAATGGACAGGAATGGCGATTCTTGGAAAAGTGAGAAGAGTGTTCAGGAATTTACAATCGTTGGGGAAACCCAAAGCTGCTGGTAAGACAGAACAACGTTTGTTTGTACTCAAGAATTTGTGCTTAATAAATGCAATATGCCAATTCAAATAAACAAAGTATCGTCAGTAGCTGGTCACTCAAAAATAATTTGACTGACCACCATTTATTAACTGAATATATACACAGAGTCAAGTTAGAAGGGAGGGCTTCACTAAATTATCTGAATGTTAACATTTTAATCAAGTAAGCCTGGAGTAAGAGGAAGCGTACTATCTTTATTTCTACATGTATGAAATGGTATGGTGTCTCATTTTTCTTATAATTTTCTCCGATACCTTCATCCATAATTCAAAGGCCAATAATAAGTATGCCAATTTCCAAAGTCGTCTTGTTCGCGCAGTAATCGAAATAAGTTACTCCATAAAAACATCCAGGGATTTTCTTAAACAGTTATTTCGTGCACTTATTCAAATAACTGGCATCAGAGCACCTGAAATTGCTGTATCTATTCTATCGCTCACTAGTGTAGCCAAGTAATCTCTATCCCGGTTTTTATTCCCTTGGAGGGCCAAGCTGAGAATCTTTCGTAAACGTAACATACCATGTTTTGTTACCGTTCAGCTCCAGTTTCCTAGCGTGCGACGCGAATACATGAATGTGAAGCAAAAGAAGAACGATGAAGCGGCGAGATGCGCTTTTGTGGAAACAAGAGAATACTCTCATTTCCTTTTCTTTTGTTTTCTTCTTCTAATGTTTATTTTTTCGATCCCGCGAAGGAATTTAGGAACAAAAAACGTACTCTCGTAGTCAATTAGGACAGTTTCCGAAAAAGAAGTTTAGTCTAAATTATTAAATGCTTTACCTTGGAAAATGACGAAAACTCCCCGGAATGTCGAAATTAACAGGGAGGTAGTCTAATCTACACATTTATTTCTTTTTAGCAGCATGTGGAGCGAAAGAAACTCTATTGAATATGGAGCTTAATTCGCACGAAGTTTCTGCAAAAAGCAGCACAAATCGAATAACGTCAGAAATGTTTCACATCGAAGACATACGAACCCCAAACAAAGCTGTCGTGGCGTGGCTTGAGGAGACTATTAACCTCCAGCAAAGCGGCCATGTAGCAGCTGCTCGGGAGAAACTTCAGTGTGTCTTTCGAATCGTTAAAGACCTAAAAGAGCGTTTTTTAAGTAATCCAAGTAAAGACGGTCTGAGAGAATTACGTCCCTGGAAAAAGCTTTTTCTAGAGGACAGCGTGAGTTGTTCTGTAAAACACGGAACTTTACTGTTGGACTCAAGTAATTCTGAACCACAGTTTTACAGTAGTTTGCTTAACGTTATCGGTGCCTTTGCTGTGGTAATCTCTGAATTCAAAATAGCTAAAGAAACGTTTTCAATGCTGACGAATTTCCATCGAAAATCAACTGAAACAAGTTGTAAGCGCGACTTGGGGGCAGCTTACAACAACACAGGCTGCATATCACTGATACTAGGAGAATTCGAACAGGCAGAGCACGATTTTAAAACGTCGGTGGAACATTTGGAATCGGCTGAGTTACACAATCCATTCCTGGAGACGGTGTCTATTGCAGTAAATAGCAACATTGGTCGGTTACACCAGCTTTCTGGAAATTATTCCAAGGCCCTTGAGAAACAAGAACAGTTGGTCGAATGTTGTAAAATTAAGGAAGTAAAAGAGTTACCTCTTCAAGTTGTATTTACCCTGCTGAATAACCTGGCAGTGTTGTGTACCACCCTCGGGAAATTCAGCAAAGCAGAGCAAGAGTTGAAGTGGATGTTATCGTACTGCTCCGAAATGAACACAGAAGATTGCGAATTTCTTCAAAATTTCGTAGCGCTGCATCTTTCTGAAGTATTCTTGATTCATGGAAAGCCAAAGGAAGCAGAGAAATCGTTTAGGCTTGATGATGACATCGAAATGTTAGGAGGACTACACATCAATGTACGCATTGAAACAGTTGAGAAGTTGGTTGACGTGAGCGTCCTAAAAGGCAAAATCAGATTTGCCTGTGAGCTTCTGGAGAGAAGCGCACGCATTATCGAGAATATTTTTGGAACTGATCATTTTAATGTTGCCTTGTTGCTTTACAAGCAAGGAACAATTCTAACTCTCGCTGGTGAGATCTCGAACGCGGAGGAGAAATTCAAAAGCTCCATTGAAATTTTGGAAGAGATTTTCGGGGAAAAGCATCCGCTTCTTCTCAAGTGCTACATGTCTCTGGGTGAACTGGCTTTGCGATCAAAACGAGCAGATGAATCGTATTTTTACTTTAAGAGAGCTATGGAAAACATAGAGGCCATGTACCAAGTATCATTTGAGAATCAGTTGTCCAGAACATATTTAGAAATGACGAGCTCCAACACCTTTCATCAGAACAAGATGGTAGAAGATGCAACGAAGATTGAAGGTCTCGTTGCTGAACATGGTGTTGCATTGGCAGTATTGTTATCGCGACCAGTTGTCCAGGACGACATTCTTTCTAAATCTAAAACCAAATTAACGCAACCCCCTTCAACAAACAACAGGGACGTTCAATGCCAAGATTCCAAGGAGATAGTTTCATTCAAATATACAAGTGATTTCTTGCAGACTGGTCAGACATTCCTTCGTCAAGGAATGAGAAAAGAGGCTGCTGCTTTTTTTCAGCAAGCAAGGAAGTATTCCAGGGCATTAGACGCCACCCAAGGTCCTGCTTACGCATGTGTTGCACGCCTGTACGACGTTCTCACCAAGAAACGACTTGGTAACAGCCAAACATTGGAAAATAAACATGAGATGTCTAGTTGTTTAGAAGAACTTTATGAAGTCAGCGCAAAGATCGGCAATTGCAATACCTGCAAAGGATCAACTGAAGAAGCAACAAAAACAACAACGACAGTGGCAACAGCAACAGCAACAACAACAGCAACAACAACAGCAACAAGCGATGACCAGCTTAACTTAAAGCTTGTTCTAATTTTTCTCATTGTCTTGTCTATTGAGCTGAAAATGATTGATACGACGTTTGCTGCGCACGACCTGTATTGTAGAATTTCTCAGAATGAAGACGGCTTGCTACATGTCCTCAATGGCGAAGTTCAATTTTATGCATCAAAAACGTCAATCACCTGCAACGGGAAAACTGCCCTGCAAGACGTCCTTGTGTCCACGGTTGGGTTAAATGAAAATGAATTCCAACAGCCTCCTGCTGACAAAGAGTTATACAGAAGTTTAGCCTTCAAGAAGAATGTGCCAATTGATAGCTTTCTGGTGGCTTACACATCATGCGTCTGTCTGGATATCGAGGAAATGCGGGCGCTAGATAGAAAGATATCTCTTTCAGTTCAAGAATGTTTTCAACAGAAGTGTTTAGAAACTGGTGGTGAAGACAGTGCAACTCAAGTTATTGTAGATCTCACCACGACGACGTCTACACGAGACCATCGTAACGTCTTGCTTACTGGTAGTCGTATGCAACTTTTGTCTCTCTGTTTATTGCAAGGGACCACCTCTGAAATACCCCAAGGGGAAAATATTTCAGAAATCTCCACGGCAACGTATCTGAAGACGGTACGTTTGACCTTTGAAGAGGAACACACCAGCCATTTCATCTTCAGCAAGATTGCTCCTCACCTCCTTGAGCAATGCAATTCTGTTAAAATTTCAACCCTGTCAGTTCAGCATCATTGCCTTTCCTTGACAATCACCCACCCAATTAAAGCGCGCCTGACGTTGTGGCGCAAGGACAGATCCATCAGTCAAAAAGTACAGTTCGTTCAAACAGCAACGCAACTGCATGGTTTGGCAGATCGAGCAGTGCCTTGGCAAAGGTGCACTGGAGCGCTCTTAAAAGATGTTGGCTTAGCGGAAAGGATCTTTTGGCCAGCAATTGATCATTTGGCAAACGCTTATCGAGTTCCATACATAACTGATGTTGAACACAGTAATGAGCCCTCGAGTGTCTCAGACTTGCACTGTGAGCAAAGTGGGTTTCCGTTGGATGGACAGCAACCAAAGGAGAGACAGTTTTTGAGTCTAACAATGGTAAAAACTCGCGGAAACGTTTTTAATGTTTGTATATGAACGCCCCTACTGTTGAGCCAAAATGTAGTGCAGAGGGTTTGTAGGAATTTTTGTTTAGCCTTAGAATGTCGTAGATCTTATTGACAAGTATTTTTGGAAACATTCAGAATCGACTTATTTTGTCGGGAGGGAGAACTCTTGTGCCGAAATGGGGGTCACTCATCTAGAAAGTAAAACTTTCTCTTTTTCGTTTTTTTTGGTTCATTTCCTCTACACAATGATGCTTTGAATTGTATAGTTATGCTTGTAGGCATAGATCAAATTCGCTTGTGATCTGCTCTTTGAGGCGTCACACCTTATAGGTGTTTAACGCTCAAGCCTGGCAAAGCTGGATCAAATCCTGTAAAACATGGAACCATACCGAGCTTTGCTTGTTACCCTTTGAGTTGTCTCAAGTGTAGTTTCTATAAAGTGGACACATGTTTGTTTGCATTATGCACTCTTCACTCATATACAAGTGCATGGTCTGACCCTAACTACGTGACCAAACCATGTAAACTTATAAACCCTTGTTTGAATTGAAGAACATATCTTAACTTCCTTCCGTTACTTTTTTCGGTTTCTGAAAACTGCATACCTTGCCTTATTTGGTGTCTTTCTAATGCTAGGAACAGAGCGAATCTCTAAGAAACAACTTTAATTCTACCATTCTGGAAGGCCTAACTTGCATCAGTGAGTTATCAAGTCAGCTCTATGGAGATACAATACACGAAGGTGACGATGACATTGTGGCAGACGCTGACGCAGACGCAGATACAGAACATATAAGTTGTTTACCCACTTCTTCTACCAGTCAGTTTGAGGAGGAAGTTACTTCTAGTGATTGCCATCTGCAGCGATCGACCCTAAATCCTGAAATCACCATACAGAGTCAGAATTTATTGTTTGAGACACAAGACTTGTCCGGCGAAGAAGTGACGCCAGAGACTCGCGAGACATATCCCATGCCCCGGGAAAAAGAAGATGACAACCTGTTGGGACGAAGCCTTTTTGAAAAGGATAGAGACTCAAGACGTTCCTTAATAATTGAATTACACCACAAAATTACCAAAAAGTCTAATTTATTGAACGAGCAAGACGGTCCTTCAGGAGAACTGACCCAACAAGTTGACAACAGTGCCATTGATCTACAAAATGCAGGAAAATCCCATATGACCAGCTCACCTAACCATCTAACAAGCATGGACAATAGTTTTCCGAAGGGGACGTCAAATTCTGATACTGAACCCGAAGTACGAAACCAAAATTTGATGGAGCCCCAGTCAAAACAAGGGCCAAAAGATGAGGGAAACACTTTGGAGAAACATCTCATTGGGGCTTCCATTGCAAAGGTAAGTGACCCAAAGATGGAAGAAATATTGGTCAAATGGAATGAAAATGTTAGAGAAAATGAGGACTCTGCAGAAGACCAAGGTTTTTATGAAAAACAACAATTTGAACGCCTTCCCATCCCTGGACAAAGCACAAGAAAGCCAAAAGACGAGGCAACACAAAGCTTTACTGACGTGACTATGGATGATTTAAAAAATCACGAAGGGACAGGGAATACCAAATCGGATCATCAATACCGGTCAAATTCTCTTTTCTCTGATCCCGGTCAAACACAGCATCTACATGATGTTCAAAGGAAGACAATGCACACTATACCTGAGGAAGAAAAAGATAAAACAATTTCACCAGTGAAAATAGGAGAAGGGTACATGTTGCAGGGAAGAGACGAACGAGAAAGCAGCGATGGTCAACATGAGCAACTGGTAAACGAAGATTTTTCTCAAGCCTTCACACCTGCCACTATGAAAAAAAGGGAAACATCGAGATCATCATTTAAATTTTTTGATGACACTGTTCCCGACGGACCGGTCACTGGAAACTCCAACGGAATCCAAAACAGTTGGATTGATTCAATGTCTTCAAGAAGCACAGATGTTGTCGATGGACCTTTGAAGAGACCCGGAAATAATCTCCCAGTCCAATCAGTCATCTTGCCCGAAAACGCAGCAGCGATTTTGACTTCCCAAAGCGAAAGAAATGAAAAATTACGACCAACCCTGCAAAATAGAAAGGAAACAAGTTTCCAAAATCCACAGCTCGGATTTCTGAGTTACAATGTTCTTGCTGACGGTGGTACGATAGACTTTCTCCGTAAAGAGGACGAGATCGTGGATGGTCCTATTTTAACAGGCGAGGCTTTTAAAACATATCAAGATGTCAGCATATGCGAAAACCAGAAGGCATCATTTCCATTGAATGCCGCTAGAGATAAGGTCGATGCTGGGGTATATTCTCCTCAGAATGAGGCTAATGTCAAAGATCCGCCAGGCTTCGGAGGAGCTAGACCAAAACAAATATCACGAAATTCAACTATAAGATATTCGTCGACCAAACAAAAGATTACTGAACCAACATCAACTTGCCAACACAACGAAACGGGAGAGTTTGGTTTAGAGCCTGGCTTTTTGGAACGCCATACCGTAAGGAGTAATGGAGCAATATTGGATTTACATCCGCAAGACGGTTTGGATGAGCCCTACTTCTCCGCGCGAGCTTTTAAAGATATTACATATGGCGACAACCTGCGATTACCGGGAGAGGGAA
>OMLO01004694.1_pt1 | contig 11430 bp, 5 predicted proteins | sample 1674811 | NCBI WGS metagenome assembly OMLO01 (sample SAMN06265003, study PRJEB25207) | coral metagenome | isolation source: Coral host | place: Mexico:La Bocana,Puerto Morelos, Mexico | collected 2008-11-13 | reverse complement strand
GCCCAAAAATTAAAAATACTTGTTTTCGATTCATGCGACACCTTGATGTTTTGCTCGGCGATGCAACTAGAATTACAGTGAAAAGCCGCAGGCAAATAACATAATTTTGAAATGGAAATATTACATAATTTCAATCGGAAGAAATTGCCAGTGTGTTTGCTCTGTATTACCAGGCCAAATTGAATGCCTTTTATCGGCAGATCAAATGAAAATATATATTTGCATACGCAAGGCACGTTTTTCTTAGACTTTTAAAAATTCCAGATCGCATACGATAATTAAACATTGAACGGACAATGGTGAGATAGTTTTAAACAGTATAAAATCCCCCACACGTGCGAACAAGACAAAGGTGATAATCATTTATTTTTTGTGGCGCTGTATTTGTCAATCCGGTAATCTTTCCCAGGCGCTGAAAACCACATCCTTATGAAAATGATTCTCAACTATAAAAGGGTCAAGGATAAATATGTTTTGGACTTGTTAGTTCTACCCTAAGTGTCCATTACACGATTGTAAGACAATTCTTTTTTTTCCTGATGAAACAAGAGAAACAAGCCAAGGGCGTGAATAGAACCGAAAACAGACAAACGGTACAAAATGATGAAAAATATCTACCAAAAGTATATAGCTTCTTAATTTTTTTAAGGAAAAATTGGAAGGGATGTTAGCTAGGAAGAGAAATTAAGTCAGTGCTATCTGCTTTTATATCGCTGTTGGGACTTCATTACACCACGACATTTTGATCAGTTCGTGGTTTTCTCTTGATTGAGATAAAACGTAGGAAAACGAAATTTGATTAGGACGTAATAAAAGCCAAACAATATATGACAACAAAGCATGTGTTTTACACTTGACACGACTCGACATCGCGTTTTGAATTCGCTCTTGATGTAATCAGTACTGATGTGGTTCACGTCGAATACAACAAACGTGTTATTACTTGCTTATTTCTTAGTTGAAAATGAAGACTGTGGTGTACTTTTTACAGAGAACTTAGAAAATAGTGCAATCTACAAAGCGCGCCTATTTCACGAGAATAAAATTCTCGATTGAAGAAAACAGGAGCCTTTCGAATGAAAAAGTACGTCATTTATATGTCATAATAAGTCTGCAGCTGGTCGGTGTAGTTTTGGATTAACAATACGTCCTCGAAAAATATATATTGATTATTGATTTCCATTTGTCATGTATAGCTTCATTAGACCTCCTCAAAGCCTTTCAAGTCTTAAAAGAGCGTTCGAGAATTAAATCACGTCTTGTATCGCAAGGTAGGCAATTCGCAGTGTCTGTGAAGCCAAACAGAAACATCGCTGATTACGAACGGCCTGTAGACCCAAAGTGCAGATTGGATTTATTTCGTGATAGAACTCTCAAACATGGAAATCCACTCACTTTAAGACGTCGTTTTCTTTTTGACCATTGTCAATTGTGTTTCTGTAAAATCAAATATCCGAATTAAAATCGTTACAAAACTGTTCAGTATTACTGCCTTACCATGTCAGTATTTGCGCATGCGTCACCAGATCAATCACCGCTGATATGTCAAATGGCTGCAGTTTTTTCCTTTTCTTTAGCATGTACTCAGAGAAACATTTTTTTGCTATAAGACAATTCCAGTTCATCTTTGAATTCAACAGCGAAATATTTTTCTGGGCCATCAGTAATTGGACATGGTTGCACAAAGAAATACTCAAAGAAGAATTGTTTTTAACGAAGTAGATCAAGATTTCAGAGTCCTTGTCATTTCAAGGTACAGCTACAGCAAACAGTAAATGAGGCCATAAAAATACTTTTTATTTCCTTTAATGTGCTACGACTGCCGCGAGATTTCTTCTTCACAAAAGCAAATGTCTAGACATTTTGGCACGTTTAACGATGATAACTGATTGCATTCAGTCCTGTTGTTTTATCTAGTCTTAGCTGGTCAGTTAACGTCATAATCAGCTCTAGTGGTTGAATGGTTTAAGATACTTTTCATGAAAAAATTAAAAATTGATAAGCAAGACAAAAGCTGGATTATTCAGCTAGCCCGCAAGTCGACGCAGAAATAAAGAAAAATACAAAAGACAAATAAACAGAGGTGTCAGAATTAAGATTCATTTAAACTCGCGCAAGTAATTCACACCAAAGTATTGTCCAGTGCAAATTATTTGCTTTTGAATGAACTGTTTTAGTAAGCAATGTTTTGAAGAAATTAATCCAATTATTACTGGTTTGGCTTACCTTTTTTTTACTGCAAAGAACCCGATATACATTCGGCTGTTAAATAATTAACGCCTGATAAAATCAAATTTTCTATAACTCTTTCCAAAAGAGCAGGGTGACAGTAGGTCAATCTTTGCTGGCGTCGTTGTTTAGATTTTTCTCATTAACATACGACTTGCGCAGAGAAGACATCACGCCAGACACGAATTGATTGTTGTTGCTTCTCGCATCTGCGAGGGCTTTTTTTTCGGGTTCTCCGCGGCCGAGTTTACCAACATCTCCAAATTCCAATTCGACTAGGATAGAGCACCCGCTGATTGGCTTTCTCTCTAAATATTGTAGTCTATTTTATTTTATATATCTGAAATGTGTTCAATACATCGCGCTAAAATTCCTTGGCACAGTCAATGGTGCTGTGTGCTTTCAAAATTTTGAACTGATTTTTTTTTCTTTTTTTTTCTTTTTTTTTTTTTTTTTTTTGGGTGTGGTTTTTTTTTTTTTTTTTTTTTTTTTTTTTTTTTTTTTTTTTTTTTTTTGTTTTTTGGGGGGGGGTGGGGGGGGGGCTTGATAAGAAACTCTATCGCTTATCCTAATGGGGCTGTGTATTTATGTACATTGTAAACACAGATTCTCCTATTCAGTCGAAATATTTCAAACCAAATTGCAGGATGTTACTGGCCTAGGGTATTTAGAGATCTCGACTGCATTACCCTCCATAAACACGAGACCAATTTAAAGGCATCTTAGCTGAACAAGCTTGGTCAATGGATAATGCAATTTAAGAGTTTTGTTTTCATTGGCTAAGCATATGAGTCATTATACCATGCACTAGAGTACGTGCAATATTTGGGGAGGTTTTTGTTTTTACTTCATTTTAGTTTCCTATATTTTGGGGACACTTGGAGGAAAGAGTAGTGGGTTTGAAAAGACTTGCTTGAGAAAATTCGAAACGACTGCAGGAATTCTTTGAAATACTTTGAAAGCCGGTTTTGATATCATAATCGTTAACTTGGTGATCACTTGACGCAGAGTGTTGTTAATTACAAGGCGATCGTGTTCTCAGTCGCCTTCAAAAGCTTTCAAAACAGAGTGAGAGCTGACGAGATCCTATCACCTGACTAATTACACGACTACGTTAGACCAGAGGGCAATAACTGACTAAAATTAGCTAATCAGATAGCTCCATTGCCAGTCCAATATTCTCTCAGTATTGGACCGGACACTGTTGCGAATGATTACGCAAGATCACTCTTGAAGATTTTTTTGTAGTCTCGTGGCTTGTATTTCTAAAAAAACAAACTGGCTTCAAACATTACAGATTACTTTTCTTTCTCTCTTTCTGTTTTGTTTAACATTAGACGTAGGTATACGCCAACTCGACTCCCAATCAGAATTGAACTCTTTTTACTTATTAACCAAAGTTTACTCGTAACCGTACTGGGAGAATGTCGACCCTTTTTATATAGGTCTCGCTTTCCTCGGGGCCGTCGTCATCATCGCTTAAGTTCCTTAACCTGCCTGGTTAAGGAACTTAATATTTTTAAAAGTTGTAAAGGATACTTGTGAGCAGCACAAAGGAAGACTTCTTGTTGTTGAATTTTTCCTTTACTTTTCCGAAGTATTTAGTCTCCAACTGAGACTTCTTTAGGGAATGATTACAACTAACATTAAACAACATACATACATAGCACATTAGCGTGCCTTAGTCTACTGAAACATGCTGTAAACGGATGTTATACGGTTATTGCGCGTTGTTATATGTAGGGCCCCGGACGATTAGCGCTAATCGCATGGCCCCCATATAAATGATGATATGAAACGTCCTGTACCATCGTTAGGAAACGGTGAAGTGGATTTCGATGAATTTCTGTTGATGATGAAGAAACAGATGCAGGCCCGTGACACGGAGAGTGAGATGCGTGAAGCATTCAGAGTCTTTGACAAAAATGGAGATGGACAGATAAGGTGAGTTATCTACACAATTAAGATTTGAATATCGATATTTAACATCCATTTGGCGAGAAAACATGCTCTGATTGCTGAGATATTTTCTCGCGGACAAAAAGCTCTATTGTTCCAGAGAAGAGGACAGTTTTCGTAGAGTTTTCTGTGAGCCTCAAGGAACAGATAATGCACAAGGACAAACATCCGAGCATATTTTTAAACTTAAATAGAGGTTTCCACTGATGTGTATTTTTTGTTCAAACATTTTTTTTCTGAACGCGCGACGTTTTAAAATGCCAAAGGTGGGTTTACAGCGGCTAATGAACAGTGTAATCTTCCCGGCATTCTATCAATCACAGGCTGTTTGTGCAAGTTCTTTGGCCAGAGCTGCGTCAAAGCAATATAGAAAACTTGAAACAAACTTTCCCGCGCAATTCACAGTTCCTCTTGCAAACGCTTGCAACATGCAATCTCCCAGGCCGGGTTGTTCATACCCGATTAAGCTAGCCCAGGATTAGCGAGACTTTTTATTTTTTAACTGTTCGGCAAGGTTTTCTGTTAATATAATACTGTTGACGGCCCATCAGGTTTGAGTGCGAATAAGTTCAAACTACACAAAACATTAACCGCAAAAAACAATTTTTACACGAAAGCAATCTGTATTTCGGTTAACTTTTAATCCGTTAGCGCTAACCGGTTTTTGACTGAACAACCTGGCCCAGATCTGCGTTGAAGAAAACTTTAGTAGGCTAACTCTCAAAACGTCAGCTCAGTTTGAATCTAAAAACTAAAGGCAACTATGATGTCCACTGACCTGTTATGTTGTTGCTTTTTTCATAAACGTTCGGCGGCAGTCACTCGGAGCTTCGTATGGTCATGACAAGTCTGGGAGAGAAATTAACTGAGGAAGAGGTGGGTGAGATGATGAGAGAAGCGGACCTTAACGGAGATGGATTCATCAACTTTGAAGGTACTGATTATGTGAGAATTAAGAGTTAAGCATCCCTTCTTTTCCTCTCTCAGATTTTGCTGATGTTTTGCTTGAATTGTTTCCCTTCTATCTTTTATTTTTTCTCTCATGCAGGCAGATATCTTGGAACAGTAAATAGTCAGTAGTTCTTGCTGTATATTTTGTGTGTTTTTTCTGTACGTGTGCTTTTTCGTTTTTTCAGACGATATTAATGTAACTTACCTTAGGTAAACTGGCCTCCTAACTTTCTTAACTCTTTAGTTAGTTTAGGCGGTCAATATCCCTTTCTATTGCAATTTTTCGTTTTTCTTACTATTTCATGTAAAATTTAATGGGGGTAAATAAAGTTGTTGTTGGCATTCACTTGCACCAAGAGAAAATGATTTTCTCTTGCCTGCACTTGCGATTTACTGGCATTATGGGTCGTTAACAGGCAGTTGTAATTTCGTATCTAACAGAAATTAAAGTTGTTTAGGGATCCGTAGTTTGTCTTGAATGCTTTTTGATTTTGGCCCAATGTGAGGATTGCAGCATTTGCAGAGGTCACATGGTGTTCGCAGTTAATTTTGTTTTTTTTCCACTGGAAAAATGTGATTTGGGTCACTAGTGACTGGGATTCACAAACAGAAATTGAAGATTGGACTGAGACTTGAGTAAAAATTGCCTGATAAATTGGAAACTTTGGGCTGGGAAATGAGATCTTAACCCCTCTCCCCCATTAAGAAACCTTATCTAAGTAGACTTTACTGACTGTTTAATCTCTACTTCCTCAGAATTTGTGATCATGGTGACCAACATTGACAAGAACCCAGAAGGACCTCCACAGTACCTACTGGCTACTAAGTAGCTTATTAGTCTACCGAACAAGCGTTTTTTCAAGTGATAATCAGATTTAGTGTTAGGTTTATTTATTAAGTTATTTAAATTTATTTATTATTGAGCGGTTAAGAAGTAAACAGAATGAATCGATGGATGTATATACCTGTATTAGCTTGTATTGGACTGAGTTGTAAATATGTAAATATGTATTATAAAGTATTATAGAGAGGAAGGCATGACCTATAATGATGATGATGATTATTATTATAATAATTATAAGAAAATAATATTAATAATAATAATAATAATAATAATGATAAGCCATTTTGTTTTTCTTTGGCTGCTCGGAGGTGAATGGAACTTGGCTAATCACCTCCGAGCTAGCCAACCAGCGCGCGCGAAAAGCATTTGTGTGGTATATACTAATGACCTTAAATTACCTTTAAAGGCTAATGGGGCCGACCAAACAACTGAAAGAAATCGTTCAATTTGTTGACCGTGGGTTAATTTTTAAACTGTAATCTTTGCAACTATCGGGCCCATAGTTTCTCCACCGAGGGTTTAGGTTTAAACACTATCTTCTCTCTCTTTTAATTCATTGAGATCTTGTGAACGAGGAATTTATAATTATGGAATCAAATGTTCTGGCTTAAAAACGTTTATCATGATTTATGACATTTTCTTTTTAATTTAACATTTATTTCGAGATATCAAAACTATGTATAGGAGCTATTTATGAATCTAAAAACTTCAATCTTGACTCATTGTAAATGCTGTCAAAAAACTCACTCTGGTATATATGAGTGAGCCTAAAATAAAAACAGCAAAAAGGCATCGTCCAAACCAACAAATAAAACAATACAAAGTGAAGTAAAATGTGGTGTATTGTGTTTGTTATGTGCGTGTGTATGTGCGTGTGCAATCATGTTGTGTATACATTTATGACTAGGCAGAGAGTCACCCCGATACATCCCCAAACCTCGTTCCTGAAAGGGAAAAGCCCTGAGAACGAGGTTGCGGGACTGGGGTTTCCTGACAAATAGCGTTCCTATATTGCTGTCCGTTACGTTGTGGTAGGGATTTTTCTTCGGAGTCAATTGTACATCACCCATCAGTTGCTCTGTATCCTCGCCACACTGCGCTGTTCTGCGCTGCGCCTTGTCTGTTTGACGCAGGAAAGTCTCACTTACGCTCGGCCGTGGGAGATCTGGGATTGAGATTGTAAAAAGGCATCCTCCAGTCGGAAGAATCACCCGTTTTCTTCAAGGAGTTATTTTTTGCGCAGCTTCCTTCGTGCTGCCTGAGTTCAAAGAAAATTATTAAACTAGTTCATAGGGAAACATTTTCATACATTTACTTTGTTTGCCAAACATCTTGCCAGACATATCAATAGTCATGCCAAAGGCGAGTTCTATCCAGCATTTCACCCGGAGTTCCACGATTAACATTCATGAACTGAGGTACCTCAGCGCCAAGAAGGCGGGAAAATCGGGCCTGAGAGGTGAAAAACGCAAATTTTTGTCGTTGAAATACTTTCCGAAACAAGAACCCAGAATGTTGTCTGACTTACATTTAGCGTCTTTTGAGTCTTCTGTGCCAACGAGCAAACGAAAATTCGCGATTGTCCTTAATTTATAAACTAATGCTTACACCCCTTTTACGCCATAGCGGATGAAAACATTGTCGCTTAAGCTGTGAAAAGACGTGAGCAAGAAGAGCAAGACTGAACACTAAAGAAAAAGAAAAGGAAATGCACAGGTTGCGCAGCTAAAGATTGCAGATGTGTTTTGAGTTCGTGGGAGCAGGATGGAAAAGAGCGGAAGTTGGGAGATAAAGGAACGGAAGACGGGAAGAGTACGGGAAGCGGGAGTATCTCTTGCCTGTTGTACGCCTTCGTGAGCTATCTCTATCATTTAGGATACGAGCGCTTTAAAATGTTCTTCTTTCGATATGACTTTTATATCATTCATGAATTGAAAAGGCTACATTAAGGCTTGCGCATTTTGAAAAGTTTAGCCTAAATTTTACAAGTTCGTCGTTTGCAATCCGTGTTAATCTTCTCCATCCTTGTTCCTTTATGGATTGTTGTTACTGCCTTGATGTTTTTCTTATTGCTCCCGCAGGGTTTTGGCCCAGAGGCCAAAACCCGAGAGGTATACTAGGAGTCCCCGGGTGTATACATACAAGGACAAAGAATATTTGTTGGAAAAGTAAGAAATGTGTTTGTAGTGGGCGAACGTTCTCGATTTGACGAAACTAGGCGCGCACGGTCGTCTCGGGTAATATTTTAGCAAGCGCGCACGGTGTTGTCGAGTACTTGTAACCACGAGGTCGCGTTTCGTCACCTTCGTCTTCTAGCAGCATCTTGCAGCATTTGAAGGTCTTGCATCAACGAGTTCGCGTTTGTTCCGTCGCCTTCGAGCTTCGCCATCTTCTAGTAGCATCTTGCAGCATTTGAAGGTCATTAAAAGGCTTGAAACGTTAATTTCTCAGCAGTTGTATCCACAATCTCTGTATTCAATACACATCCAATAAACAGAATATCAAAAGCGGGGGCAGCTATAGTGAGTGAACACTATTTCTAGTTTTTAAAATTAAACTATTATTATTATCAGGTTTTCTCAATTCAATGGTAATTTTGTATGTGGCCAAAGTAGCTCAAAATCCCGGGGGGTACTCCCAGAAAAATTGGGTATGGGTGTGCGGCGTTAAACGGGGTAGAGGAAGGGAAAGCGCGGATGGGAGTAGGAGGGCGTGATGAAGAAGTAGCTTCTTCTTAAAAAAACCGAATTGAAGACTAGAGTGAAAAAATCGATACCCTAGTTATAACCAAAACGGCTAAAAAACATACCCTTTGGGGCCGCACATGCCTATGTAGTCCATATATGGGAGTACCCCCCTCCCCCTCCCCGGGCTCAAAATTCCGTGACTGATATCCGTTAAGCACCAAATAATGACTGATCCCTTGGAGAACTTCCGGTCATAGTTTTCATAGAAGAGGATCGAATGAAAAAGCACTTATTAGGAGACGAAAGATAACACTAGAGTATTTAACTCATCTTGTTTGACCGAGCAGAATTTTGCTCTCAGATTGTGTCATATTTCTCAATTGTAATTGTTTTTGTTTGTCACACTTTCAAGTTTCTTTCAACATTACGTGGGGCTCATTTCGCAGCCCTCCAGACGAACTTCTCTTGATCGCGTTCTCGTCTAGCGAAGAAAAAATGAAGTTACTCACTGTGTTTTTCGTGTTTCTTGTAGGGTTATCGTTCGTACAGCCGGGAGATTCGTGTGGTGGGATCCGGCCATTCCAATTCAGGGAACGACTTCATGCATCACCAATCCGCAAGCCAACAAAGTGAGTTGGATTCCGGCATCGTTGCCATCGTGGTTGAATAAACTAGAGCGGGTTTGCGTTCAAGTTATAAGGGGTTTTTAAAACGCAAACGTTGAATGCATAGTGTAGGGTGTAAATAGATGGTACTGATAAGTACAACAAGATGCTCCTTCACCGGATGAAGTGGATGAATGAATCACTACACAACTGCTTGTACAACGAATAATTTGAGCATCAACAGAACGGTTATTCGGACACTCGCAGGATCTTTGTAATTTTCTGCTTAATAGGGGGGTGGGGGAGAGACGAAGGAGGAAAGTCCGTAGGAAAGGCTGAAGGTGTCCGTTTATAAAATACGGAACGAAAGGTTTTAAATATGAACATGACTGCTGAGGACGTTCAGTAAGTGTAAGTTGATAAGTTTTTTTTTGCCGTATTTACAATATAAGTGATCATGAGGAGCAGCCGTCTAGTAATCTTAAACACGTTTTTTCTCGATGGAATTCATTTCATTTTTGGAGTAGTTTCCTGGGAATGACAGTTTGACAGTCATTTAAAAAGTGCTGTTGATGAATGTTGATGAAATAAAAGCCTGAATGAACGGATGCTTTATTTTCACAGCTTCTTCAGTTGCACTTAATGATCATTCATGACTGAACTAATTTATTTATTAATTTATTTATTCAAATGATTTTCACGATTTTCCAGTTCTCTCAAGAAACAAATGATAAAGGACATGTATAATTTTTCACAGAACCAGCAATAACAATAGTGCAGATTTGGAGATCATTTTACCACGAAAGGTATACTGTGCTTCTTTTGTTTGCTATTCGTTATTTATCCTATAATCTCAACACTAAGAGAATGAGATCGGCTTTAGTTCAAGTGTTCAAAGCCCGTATCCGGAGCGGGTTAGATAGTTCCATCTTGCCCGCTTGGGTAGCCAATCACAGCGCGAGATTCGGTTCATCTTGCCCGCTGACGGAACTAGTCACATAATAATGAAATATCCTTCATTTTTATAGCGCGCTGTCATTCGCGCAGGGCATTATCACATGCGCGAATTTCAATATTTATTTATTTATTGCAATTTATGGCATACAAAAACAGAAGCCAGAGGATGAAATGCAAAAGAGCCCATATTGGAGGAAATCACCAATGGTACTAAAATGAAAAAAATATATCTGATACAAATTCAACTATGGTAGTCAGATATTATAACAAGAAAACAATCAAAAATATACTAAAAAGTCCAAAAAAAAGTTTTGACTAAAGATTAAGTCAAAATAGAGCAATAACGCGCGACTACAGCCTGCATCGAGGACATGCGGTCACAGCTATCACGCGTGCTACAGCCATCACTCGAATTGAGAGCTCTCGCGTGTGCATTCAGCCATTTTAACCGTCTTGCTAGAATTTGTCATTAGAAAGTGCAAAAGGTTTTAAATTAACACTCCTTTGGAATGTATTTATTTTGCAGGGTGATCCTTCGTTGTTGAGCGTCGTGGAAGATGGAGCCCGTCGAGGACTCAAAGAATGCCAAAGGTTGTTTCAGAGCAAGACTTGGAACTGTCCAGTGGAGATGTATAAGAAGTTACCTCTCTTTGATAACAAGACATTGCCTTCTAGTAAGTCTGCTGTATTGACCTTCTGTAGTGTTAGTAATGTGTGATATGTATAATTACCCTACGTTCACATTGCATTTAAATCATTCTAGAAGTTCTTGCTACCATTAGCTCTGTTTATTCAACCTTCAATCAGACTTCCACCATCTCCTCCGTCGATGCGAAAAGCAAGAATGACTAATCACAGGTTGTGTGTGGTCTGTTTTGGTTTGGCCTTTCTCCAGGAAAGATTTTAGAAGTCTCAAGATTACATAAGGGCTGGTTACTTACCTTAATCACATTATATGTCTCTCCATGGCTCAAGACAACATGTCTAAAATTGTATTGTACCAGACTTATAAACGACTTGGCAAAGTATAAAGTAATGACCTGTGATGAACCAGTCCCAAATCTAGGGGACGCACTCAGAGTCCACAGGCTGCTCCCTCTAATGGACTATATCGAAAAAGTTAATTTGGTTATATCAACTAAGTTGAAAATGTAAATTGGCCACCGTAACGAGTTGAAAAGCTAACGTTTCGAGCGTT
>OMLO01004693.1_pt1 | contig 11432 bp, 6 predicted proteins | sample 1674811 | NCBI WGS metagenome assembly OMLO01 (sample SAMN06265003, study PRJEB25207) | coral metagenome | isolation source: Coral host | place: Mexico:La Bocana,Puerto Morelos, Mexico | collected 2008-11-13 | reverse complement strand
TGATCCCAACGGAACGCAGTATTCATCATACAAACATACATCCGGGCTGGGAAATCAGTAAAGTACTACCAATAATTTCATTAACCAGTTACGCCGATTGTTATCAGAAGATTACCACCCTGTATGACCATTTCGTGAGAAAAAAAAGGAGTGTTCTCTTACGTTACCTACAATTTAGTGATTTGAAGGTTGAACTTTGTATTTACTGGCAAATTGTTGAAAGCAGCTGGAAAATTTAATTGTGAATACAAGGCTGTTTGCGTATCTGGTAGGCCCATCGATCCAAGTTATGCCGCAAACGGTGAACAGTAGAAAACCCATGACTGAAGACCAACGCGGAGACGCAAGCTTGTACACGAACGTGCGCATGTATCAATATAGCTGGCAAGAGGGCGTGGTTTCGTAGCCGTGGGTTAATTTATTCCAACTCTGGATCGAGAACGCGTTTAATTCTTGTGCAATCTGGCTATAATTCTAGGTTAGAGCGGAAGGAGTGTGACTTTCTGTGAAAGAAAATCTTCCAGCCAAAATAATTTCTTGACGTTTTAATCAGCGCCTGACAAGGCCCATCGTAAGGGTATCTATTTTCACATAATGTTATCCATGTAGCGAGATTCGTTTACCTCTATTTTTTTTTCAACAGATGGGTCTAACCTTTCTATCAAGCGCAGCTATGTTACTACTGGTCATCTTCGTAGAGAAGACAATAGGCGAAAGTAAAGAAGTTTGTTCAGATACCAGATGCACCTGTTCTCGTGATAAAGAAAACATCACAGCAGTTTGCAGAATGAGTCACTTGGGGAATATATCACAGTCTTTTAACCCTCCTCCAGGTGTAACATCTTTGTAAGTCTAGAAACGTCTACTGAAACTCGTAACTGATTATTAACCCACAAAGGTAATTATCACTAATAATGAACTACACCTCTCCCAATAAGTAAATTTCAGGCTGTAGTGAACTTTCACTATGACTTTGAGTCCATTTGTAACCAACACCACGAGAGTACAGGCTCACCAGTATATCGGTATACGGACCAAGACGTTCACATTCAGAACTCATTACATCATATGTACACCTTTTTCAGGGTCTCAGTCAGTGAAGACGATCAAAAACTGAAGCAGGCGGGCGAGACTCCGTTCGTCGCCCGCTCGCTTTTCCATCGTTCCCCCAACTGATCCAGAGTCTGCAACAGACTAGTACACCGTAATGTGAAAAATTAACTTCTGTCGTTGTAAACACTTTTTTAGTTGTCCTTTACTTTGTAGGGATCTATCAAACAATAAGATAAAAGTGATGCAGCAATACACATTTCAAAATTTCTCAGGACTCATCAACCTGTAAGTAGCTGAAATTTGTGACTAGAAGTTGGATGGGAGTTTATTCATCATCAAAAAAAGAAAATAGCAGTTCAAAACCCTGTATGAGACGGTTATGAGACACGCCTGCCGGGAATCACGGTAGCAAAACAAATACCCAGTCCAAGATGACGAATACACTACGGTCCCTGCAGGCATGTTTCAGTACAGGAACTTGGCCATTGTGCGCTTTATACATGTCTGTCAATTTTGCCTGGAATATAGATATGTTAGTTTAATTAATTCGAAACTTCTTTATAGTCGAAAATTAAAGTAATATATATATCTTTTCATTTTTTTCTTGTCATGCACCCTTTCAGAGAAATTTCTCAAAACCTGTTAGAAGAGCTCCCACCGAACAGTTTTACAGGCCTCAAGAATCTACGGAAACTGTGAGTTGAGATTCAGTTTTTGTATTTATTCATCTCGTGAATTTTATGATGCTTTGGATAAGGTAACTTATTTTTTTCTTCAATATCTTAAATGAACTTAATTTTTTTCTTCAGTATCTTAAATGAACATAAAAGGTCGTATTTTTTGCAAGGGTATGCTTCCCATTTTCCGTCAACGTACGTGTGCAAAATTTTAATACATAATCAGTTTACGTTTGTGTTAAAAGGTCTCTGACGTTCAACAAGATTGAGTATATTCTCAAAGACGCATTCAACGGCCTGTATTCTCTACAAATATTGTGAGTAAAGCAGGGGGTTAGTGTTTCTTGTGGAAATTCCATCCTTTTATTCTTCTTATCTACAATTTATACACTTAAACTATGAACACTTGACATTTTTTGTAAATTTTTTTGGTGACTATAGAATTATAGAATGAAGGCTTTTCCAATAATGTACAAGGTTAGCGTTTTTGTAGTGTAAAAAAGTGAACTTCTTATGTTTGAATAAGAGCCTTGATTCTTTGGTCACTAAGGTGAGGGTAGAGTCTACGAGCCAAGCGGCCCATCAGACCGGAGCTTTCTGTAGCATTTCTAAATGGATGGGACGCTAGTCCATCGCAGGGTTACCCCCAACATTAATGTTAGCCGGTGCCCATTTATACACCTGGGTGGAGAGAGGCCTTATCCAACAACACTAGCCAATGTCCTCGGTCAAGTCTCAAACCCGGAGACGAGCGCACTAACCATGAGGCTAACGCGCCTCCTACATGGTCACTGAGAAAGATGTACAATAGTGTTCATAGTTCGAGTGACTTTACTGTAAGGCGGTTCTGAGTGACGACATCTGCCCTTATATTGAAAGGTTTTAGAACTGAATTTATGACTGAATTTATGACTGATTTATGGCAGGAACCTAACTGGAAACTATCTACAAACATGGAATACACGAGGTGCCTCAAAGTACCTTCGATCTTTGATGATTGATGTACAAGGAAACACGGGATGGAGACCAGAAGAAAAATACCTTTTCGAATTACCAAGATTAAAGGAAATTAGAAATGTGTCCTGGATCGCTGAATGCATGGACTGCTGGCTTATTAAAAAAGTTGATGAGGACGCTCTCGAAATCTACAACAAGTCGCATTTCACATCGACAAGCGCAAAAGAATGCATTATAAATCATTACACGTTTAGCGATTATCTTACGATGCTCGCACGGCACCGTTTTGTCGTCAAAGAGTGCAGGAATTTATCGGACTGTATTTCTCGAACGGAAGTCAATGTGACTAAAACTTACTTTTGTTGGCGGTTAAACCAACAAGTTGTCTCAGGTCAGCTGTTATATTTGGGACACTCGGAGCTATTCTGAATATGGTGGTGTTTTTTAACATTCTGTTGTCTAGATCTTTACGAAAGAATGTCTCCATGATATTCTTGTGTAATTTAGCCCTGGGAGATACATTGTTTTGTGTGTTTTTAGTTCTTATGGCATCAGTCATAGTTAGTAATCAATACCAAGACTTTGAAGACTTTTTGGAAAGTCTTTGCCCCAGAGTTGGATTTCTCTGGGTACTCGGACAATGCACGACCTCTGTTACTTCCGTCGCGCTCACTGTGGAACGATACCTATGTATAGTTTTTAGCATGAAGCCTGACATTCGAGTGACACCGAGGTTAGCTTTCCTGGCGGTTGCTCTTAACTGGGTCTTTGCTGTATTGTTCATGTCTGTCGCCCTTTACTTCAACATATACCGGCTCAACTATCTTTGCATACCAATGATCTACGACGTAAGGTTTCCCATTGCGACCCATTATAGTATTGCTTTGGGCACTATCGCAGTAACTCTTTACCTCGTTACCATTCCCTTGTATGTTCATATTTACGCGGTTGTCAAACGATCTAGTCAGCAAATGGGAGTGCAGAGAGAGTCTACTCTAGCCAAGCGTATTACAATCCTAGTAGGGAGTAACTTTGTATTCTTTTTCATTCCTATTCTATCTCCGGCGGCATGGAAGTTACTCGTAAATTCTAGCCATCAAATGCAGCAGTCTATTTATTTCAGGAGAGCAATAAGCGATTGGATTCCTCAGTATTGTTTAACCATTAATTCCTGTTTAAATCCATTAGTGCACGCCTTTAGAAATGATAAGTTCAAAGACGCTTTAAAACGGAAACTGCCACTGAAATGCAACACAAGTAAAGTGACACCTGCTACTCATAAAAACGGTGACTCTATCCCCACCCGCAAATCAATCAATCAAAAAGGCATTCAAATGAAGCCCATAAAGTGTTTTTTCTTACATGCAACATTTGTCTTTATTGAAACTTTATTCGGACAGCCACCTAGATATTATAAGGATAGTCTATTAAGAAGAACGGTCTTGGTGTAAGGGATGATTTGTTCTTTTCTGTTCTTTGTCGTGACTCTCGCGCACCTCAACCAGCTGTCATTTCCAATCGGCTTTCTTCGCCTCAAAACTCGCTATCACAGAAATGGCTGGGTTCAGGTCTGTTCCATTCTCGTGCAGAGGAGCCCGATATCATTGTGTCCTACGGTGCTTTTCACCATCAGCAGCATTGACAAGTTTAAGAAAGTCTTATCACATCATTGGATGCATCAGAGGATCATATGTCGCTACTGCCTTCATTTTAATGCAATCTTCTGACCGTCCCTACAGTAACAGATTGCGTCTTGTTCACGGCTGTGTAAGCTCCAGTCTTCTATAGTTAGTATTGTGATTTTCTTTAATTTAATTACAGTATGTAAGTTTAAGTAGGACAAAAAATGATTGTTTATATACAACGCACTTTCTAAATCTTTTTGCCGGAGTTCTTAACCAACTTCAAGTCGATTTCTCAGCAGGTTAGTCCAGTAATAGCCTTTTCGTTCCCTAAATCTCAAAATATTTTATAAACTTAGTTATGATAACTCATCATGAGTTACTGTCAGTGAGACAGTAGGCACAACATATGTAAACTATAAAATATTAGCTGTCGATTTCTCGTGACTGACTGCATGCAAGTTTAAGTTGTATTAATGAAACTTTACAAACAATTAGAACTAATGCTTTAAATTGTTCTTGTTAAGACAAACTAACACTGAGCCTCGCATAAACTGTGATCTCTTTCTAAAAACTCGTCTCTTATTCAGCGTTCTTTATAACAATAAGTTTGTGCCGAGCTCATCAGTCATATAGGTGACTTAATTACTCGAGCAGCTTTTCACAGTTGTGTAATATCTAAATATTTGTGAAAAATACTTGCCATTATCTAATAATGTCATCATAATGTTAATCAATAATAAAGCTTCCCATCTCAAAATTTATCACTCTTAGTATAATTGCTACAATGTACATCCGATCAGGGGTTCAAGGCGGATTCTCTTCAGTCCTTGCACTTACTCTGAGTAAAGTCACAAATAAGCAGCTACAGCCATGAGTCCTGATTGCTAGTATTGCTGTTTTCAGAATCAGCTTCATCGTAGCAAGCATCGTTCTCAGCAAGCTTATTGAAATCATAATAAGGAGTGTCCTTTGCCATCATTTCTTCCAGTATTAAAGTAAGTTTACCGAATGTCGGTCGTTTATCTGGGTCCTCTTTCCAGCAGTTAAACATTATCTCGTATCTGATAAGAAATGAATTATTTGAGAACATAGTTAGAAAGTTGACAGCTTTGTTAAAATTTTTACTTTTATAAGATCGTAATAATAAGAATAAAGATAAATATGGGAAAAAACGGACAACTGTTTTTAAAGACATGTTTCGGCATGCCTATGCCATCTTTAGTTGAATAAAATGATAAGTAATGCGTGATACAGTTAAATAATACATAATATGAATAAATTATTTATATATAATGCATTACGTCATATTGCAAATAATTTATTCATATATGTATTATGTAAATGTAACACGTATCATTCTATTAAACTGAAGATGGCATAAGCATGCCGAAACATGTCTTTAAAAATAGTTGTCCGTTTTCTCCAACATTAAATTTACAAGTTTGGCTTGTACATTTTAAACCTCTGTATATTGCAATATTTTAGATTTAATCTTTATTTATTACTTCCGTAATGGATGACCTCCTCGAAAATCACGTGGCTATATGACGAGCGCTTCCGGCTATAAAGATCTACTATTTTGTTATTATTACTTGTATGTCAGTCTCCTTTTGATCTAGAAGTACTTTAACTTTAAATTAACAGTATTTTTTGCTGGTTCGATTCGTTTGCACCCTTTAACTCGTTCTTGTTAATCTGCACCTCTTTCGTTCTTAGGGCTGAAGCATTGTTTGTCCATGTCGCGCCAATTAATCGAGTATTTTTAGTAAACCACATGAGCACCTTAAAGATACCTTTCTTCTTTGACTCTTTTTGGATCTATCCACATGAAGAAACATTGTTCGTGATTTGATTCCAGTAATATAACTCACAGTGAGCGAATCCATGGGCTTTGATTTTAACAGAAACAAACTACACTGACTGAGAGTTTCACTTACATCTCATCTGAACACATGTCTGGTTTATCCATGCGATAGCCTGCCTTAAGAAGTCTGTACAGTTGCTTATTACTTATTCCAGGATATGGGATATCGCCTGGAACAACAGACACAGTTCAAGAATTGTAAAATGTAAATGTAAACCATGTTTATAGTGGTCATGCACTTAGCTCTACAAGCACTAAGCTCAGCTAGTTCACAGGCATGCCACTGAAATGAGGAAACAGATATTACAAATAGAACAGAAATTTTGTTTAGAATCCCAACTGGTATGAGGCTGACCAGCTGGCTATTTACAAAGCATGGAGGAGTTGAATTCGGGACCACCGAAGACAAATCCATCCAGTGGCAGGGAGCAGGACTTGAAACCGGGACCTCCGGATTACAAGTCCAGCGCCCTAACCACTAGGCCACGCTTGCCCCCTAAGAATTAAAACAACTTACTCCTCTTCCCCCTCCTCAATGCAAGATGATCAACCTCGATTCCAGAACTCTTTTTTCCTTTCTGGGAAGCAGTGTGAGAGCCTTGTAGGTTGGTGGACAACAGAGTGCGTGTCTTCTTCTATTACATAGCTAATCCCTTTGGTCATTGCACAGTTGGACATCAATTGCTGACAATAATTACTGACATGTATTCGGTAATCCAGGAATAAATGATATGCGTTTATGCGGAGAATGGGATCATATTTTCCCTCTCTCCTCCTCCCTTCTCCCATTTTCTTGGGAAAGCCTGACACTCAAGCTAGAATTGTATTTGATTTTGACGCCTCTTTATAAATCAATTTCGTTTACGTTTAAAACAACCATCAGCGAAGTGTCACAACCATGTTCAGTCTTACCCATTGTGGCCAGCTCCCACAGAAGTACTCCGAAAGACCATCTAGAATAAACAGACAAAAAACGTTTGTTTGTGTCATCACTGTTTTACATTCGTTTTTATGAGTTATTAGCTCAGTCCTAGGATGCCTTGAGAGAATACAGAAAATTGAAGTTTTTCAAGTCCCGTGATACACCAGCAAGAAATAATGTGATGTAGGATTATTAAATATCTAAAACATTAGCTGTAATAACTACAGGTAGATTGCGGAAACTTTTTAACAGCTAAAAGTACCCGAACGAACAGTTAAATATATAAAGCTAAAGAAAAGTTATTTGATGTAATTTTTATTTTGTTTTTACATGATAGCTGTAAACTAGAAAGGGGGTATGTCGGAGCTGTGGCGTCTCACTGTTATAGCTTAGGGTGATTGATACCATAAACTTGTCTTTGAGGGGTATATAACCTTTACATACGTACACATCACTTTTTGAAGTGTATAAACCGTTGCTAAGCGCCTCAGGTGCTGTCCATTTGATTGGCAGTTTTTTCGTGTTCTTCGTCTCGTATATTTCATCATAGGTATGGCGTAGTAGACCAAAATCAGCGATCTTCACTGCTCTGTCCTCACCAAGAAGAACATTACGAGCTGCTAGATCACGATGGACAAATCCTTTACTCGTCAAGTAATCCTATGATAAATACAAGGAGAAGGGAAATCGAAGGAGATTTTAAGGCAAAACGACTTGGCACTGGAAAGAGTAAACTCGAAACCTTCATTTGTGACATTGCAATTGAAATGGGGCACCTCCTACCACACCAAGCTATTATTCGAACCACATACATCCCTGACTGTAGTGTTATGTCTAGTAATTAAAGAGGGAATGACCTACGAGTTGACACTTGTTTCCTGTATAAGGGGGGATCAACAAGTACATACCCCTTCGATAGAAAAATTTGGTTTGACATTTTTCAGGAGAATTCCAGTTTCTACTGACCATTCCTTGAGCTATCTGCCACGCCAAACAAAGAACGTCCTTTGCAGACAGGACATCTTCATCGTTATTGTTAATCTGGGAGGGCATGGTAATATTCACGTGTGCATCTTCGACGTTGCACGAACTCATACACTTGTCGTTGCCACTCTCTTCCATCTTTTCGTTAACCTCTGATGGAGGGGATTCCTCTCTGTGAATGACATGGTCATGTTCTGTTGTAGGTAGCGCCTGTGATGGCACACTTTGGAAGCTTTCATCGACCTCTTTTGTTACTACTTGATGAGTTCCTTCACAAGTGGACGGTCTTGTTTGGTACCGGACATGTTCCTGCAGAGTTGAAATAAGTTGACATGAAAACATGAAACTACTCCCCGTTCGCTTTCTGACAGCGATCTGTGTAAACCAAGCAACTTCTGCAGTTAACAATTCATTCGTGGTCTAATCTAGAAATTGGACAGAATTTGTGAAGAATCTGAAGAATTTTTAAACATTATCAAAAAGAGAAGTTACAAACATTGAAAAGATACTTTTAAGGATAATCAAAGGTCCCTTGCGCGTTTTTTTTTGCAAGTTCCAAAAAAAACACCTAGGAAGCTCTAATCAACGGTTTTCGCTATAGTTTTGCTACACATATAGTTATGTATTTGTCACCTGTCGTTTCTTTCTAAGCCATTGAAGGAGATCCCCACGTGGAACATATTCCAAGATCAGCAAAATGGGTTCAGATCTGACCCAGAAGCCGAGCATGCTTAGAACATTCCGATGAAAACCAATTTGCTTCATTAGGTCAATTTCCTGTAAAAACTGCCTTTTTCCTTCCTCACTTGCTTCCTCTGATACAAAATTAGACAGAAATCAAGCAATGCAAATCAACTGATAGAAATTGGAGATTAAAATGGATGAATAGGCTAGGATAAGAAAGCAATATTAGACATACCAACCTAAAAAAAAATCAAAATTCAGGAGATTGCCAATTTTACCTTCTTGACTAAATAAAAATAAATTCAATAGACGGTTTTTGATATATTAAAATTTAGCTTGATAGTGAGGCTTAGAGGACACAAACAAAGGAAATTGAATGACCATCTTTATTAATTTTTTTGTTTGTGTCCTCTAGGCCTATTGGTCAAAGTAGAGCGCCGCCAGCTGAATTCAATCACAAAAACGCTTAAATATTCAAGCTATTTTCCAAAAAACGCCAAAAATCTGTCAAAATATGTCTGAAAAAGTGGATTTTATGCGCTCTTCTTGATATTATTGTCCGTGAGATTTGGTACCGTACGTGAGCATGGGACCTGGAGAATCCCGGATAATCCGGGAGAATTGGCGCAGATACAACATAAGTAAAACTGACCATTTATCAAACAAATTCCTGCCGAGTTTTACCCATGTCATCTTTGTTGATTGATTCATATGGGTTTTCATTGAAAAAAACAACATATTAAGGTTGCGGTCTCTGGTTAAGGACTATTTTGGAAAATTTGCATGGACAATTAATTGCTGATCAGCTACTGGTGCTTAGTGGTATTGCTCTTCCAAACATCATTAAGATGGTTAGGCGCGCATAAGATTAATTGAATTATCTGTCATGTCTTTGCTTACCACGTAACACTTTGATAGCAACAACTCTTTCCTTATTGACTTCCACTCTTTCCTCTCTAGGCTTGAAAAATACTTCAGTGCTTGGAAATTCCCTCAGGAATCCTTTGTGAACCTTGCCGAAAGCTCCTCTACCAAGCTCCTCCATAAACGTTACCCGCTCAGGAACAACCTCCCATTGCAGTAAGGGAACGATGTCAGACTTGGACCTCGAGAAATTGAAACAATATTGAAATGATTAACGTTTCGCTTGAAACTTTCGTAAGCTGACCATAGCTCTTTTCTGTAAATATGGGCAGAGGTTTTACCTGCTAATAGTTCATTTTAACATTGCTGAACTCCATAATTACCACTACAATAAGCGGGGAAAATGAGTATCTATGAATATCAAAAGGCACCAGTGTTAATAGACTCTATCCAAATTACCTTGACCCTCTTTCTGAAATGAATATGAGATTTTATACGCAAGCAAATTTAACTCATTTTCATATGAATGGTTGTGCACCAGAGCTCGCTTAAGGTGGGGTTCTACCTGAAGGCCGTTTTTCCGTCGTAACTTGGGTTTAATTAATGCGAATATCTCGTTCGCGTTTCAAGTAATCGAAAAACTGTTTATCTATGTTATGCGGAGTTTTGTAAATTTTTGGGTGATTTTTGGGGGTATTTGGGAGGAGATAGTTTTTCTCAAAGGATTAGTGAAATTTAGAGAAATAAGAAATGGTGAGGTTTTAATGTGATTTTAAAATTAGAATTTGAAGTTAAAAATTGGTAGATGGACACCCAAACAGTCCCCTGACAGCCTGGGATGCTCTCGCGTTGGGGTCAACTGTCTGGTGGTGTTTCCAAAATAATTTTCTTTCTTTTATCCCTTCTTTAAACTTCTTAAAATTTCAATCAAATTCAGATGAAACCCTACCTTAAGGTCATTTCCCACTATTGCACTGCGCATCCCCACGGCGCATAATTTTATACGTGATAAGCGCGCGCATACGGCCCAATTCTCAGTGTAGGGCAAGAAACAATCGTAGTAATCATGGTGCTATTATAAGGATTCCTTGGGTACAAACAAGGTGCTGTTGTTCCTAAACGAACATGGGGACCCTTCATTTTTGTTTCAAAATTTAAGTTCCTATAATATAAACAATCAATAGGCAAATTAAGTTTAACAAATATGTCAGTGCAGGTTCTATTTTAGTGGAATGACCTTAAGTCAACTATAGGCATTTAAAAGACATAAGACGTCTTTTATATTCTTACGCTGCTTAATGTCAATCACAAGATGAGGTAAAAATAGCTAATCTTCTTCCCATGGAAATCAATGGGCGGGTTAAAACATGAAAACTCAAAAAACCTTTTTGCTGAGAGAGCACCAAGTTGTTTCTCTTTCCATTTCTTTCTGTGGCATATTGCAATCCCCATTGTCACCACGGCAACAACAAAGATACTTCCTGCGATCATTCCAGCTCTTGAAACGATTGTATTCTGATCGTCTGAAATGGTGAAGGATCAAAATTTCAAAAATCCGGGGAGTGGCATAGTTATTCTGATCGTCCCATCAGTTTTGCTGGTAAATCAGTGCTACGTGACTTTCAACTTAGCTGCTCACTCCATTCAAGACGTCTTTCGTCCTGTTTTCGTTAATACCACAAAGATGGCCATTACAGCTACCTTAACACCCTTACGTTTAAAGTGAGGATGTCGCGTTATGTTATATAGCTATCAACTGATGAATCAGTCAGTTAACTAATCAATCAATTAATCAATCATTC
>OMLO01004690.1_pt1:10000-11436 | contig 11436 bp, 10 predicted proteins | sample 1674811 | NCBI WGS metagenome assembly OMLO01 (sample SAMN06265003, study PRJEB25207) | coral metagenome | isolation source: Coral host | place: Mexico:La Bocana,Puerto Morelos, Mexico | collected 2008-11-13 | reverse complement strand
AATTTAATTATTCGGGTCGACCCAAATAGGTATTAGGTTCGGCACATGAAAAGTTCGACGTATGAACCGGGCCTTAGCCCTTCGTCAGAGTGAAACAAGTTGGTAGTGCTTACATGTGTAATTTAAAACTTAAAAGTGATGCACAAAAGTTTATATGTACATGTACATGTAAGCTCAAATTAAACAAAAACAAACACTATACCACTTTGAATTTTTTTATGTACATAACATGAACAAATTATATGTAGCTCAGTCAATATTCCTGAAAGCAAGTGTTATCTTAATGGGGGTCAAGACAACCTTGGATGGCCAAAGCGATGGTGTCGGTCATGCACGTTACGAGCTCCTTATTACTTTTGCTTTCTTTCTAAACCAGCTCAAGTCGCTCTACACATAGCGACTATAGATCCCACGAGGGCATTTTTCGACTTTTGCATTTTGGAATCTTGTGTCCTGACTTGTGCAGGGAGCTGGTTCCAAATAAGGTGATTCATACGGGGTGTTCGCAGTCCTTCGACATTCCAGGGATATTGGATATTTTTCAATCTTTGATTAAATTTTCTCATCGGTCAATTTTTCCTTCAAAAGTGAAGTGAGAATGTCTGCCAGGCCGTCACTGATACCGCAATCTGTCTTTTCTCTGACATCCAAATCTTGGGCTATGGCAACCAGAAGGCCGTAAGTTGCGCTACTTGAGCATCCAGAGAGGCGGTGTCTACGCCATCGTTATCGCTTGCCGCCTCGTCCTTGTTGTCTGTCGAAGATAACAGACACTCATCCTCATCAACATAGGATATGTTCGTGAAATTTTCATTCATCTTTTTTACGCCATCGAGCAATTTAACAAACATGGTTCGTATATCTGGATGAGCTGTGGCGGTTAAAATAGCCTCTGAGAATTCTCCTTCGTCCGCCATGACAGTATGTCATGTGGCGGGAAACACGAATTCGCTTCAACTTTGTTGAAGCGCCATAAAACAATAAGCCAGGAGTTCGTTTAGCCAACCACCGTGGCATACCTACGTGTGTCGAGATGTACTTTGTATCTCTCGTTCGAATTTTCAAGGAATTTTTAACCACAGTTGTGGCAAACCGTTAGCATAGATCATTTGCCTTCTAGCGGAAGGGGTGCAATGATCTATCGCCAGCGTTGTGCTATCTCATGGGATCTCCTGTCTCTTGGTCACGTGACAGAATGAAGTATGGGAACTGAAGAAATGTGTGATACCCTATACAGTATTCAACTTTCCATGGTCAGCTAATACCATATGTAAATGATGTTTACATGCTAAAAAACCCTTGAGCTCTCACGGTAGTTAATATGAAGGTCAAAGTACTTAGTACTTTTAAAGACTGAAGCAGTTTTTAACCTTTAACTAACAGGTTATCAAGACTTTAAAGCGTGCTCTTCAACCTGTTATCTCGGACGTAAACAT
>OMLO01004690.1_pt1:0-5000 | contig 11436 bp, 10 predicted proteins | sample 1674811 | NCBI WGS metagenome assembly OMLO01 (sample SAMN06265003, study PRJEB25207) | coral metagenome | isolation source: Coral host | place: Mexico:La Bocana,Puerto Morelos, Mexico | collected 2008-11-13 | reverse complement strand
TGTAATTCAGACAATTAGTTTTCCTTGTGCCCTCGAGTGAAAAGGATCACCAGTGTAAATTGAGAGCCACCCAGTATCTCACACTGGACTGAATGAAGTAAAGTTAACATGCTTAATTTAGATGTTCATGAGAATTAGAGTAGTAATCTTCAACGAGGACGTATCATGATATTTGAACCAAGCAAACACTATAGAAAACACAAAGGTACAGTGAAAAACGAGTTTCGTTTTACAAAAACCGCAGAAATTCTCGCTCGTACATTGGCTAACCTTCAACAACAACAATATAAAAATTTGTAAAAAGAAATTTTCGTCAGTTTTTAAGGCGTGTGCCCTGTTTTTGGTAATGAATTTCATCAAAACATTATCAAAGTGGTCACCTCGTAGATCCACAGCTACTTTGACAACGTTATGACAAAATGACGTCAATTTGTTCATTTGTGATGTACAGCACATGGTAGAAACTCTCAAAACAGAACAGCGGCTAGCAACACTTTACGGTTAGCTGGCAAGACATCCTCTTCTACAGAGCGTTCGGTCCTTTGGTGGAGAGCGACTAATACTAAGGATAGTTTTACTTAGCTTCTAAATTAAACTTGATGTTTTTAACTTTGTTGATGTTGATATGTTTTGCACTTTGCTTAAAAGGTTATCAAGACTTTGAAGCGTGCTCTTCAACCGGTAATGTCAGACGTGAACATAGCCTGGGACCTAGGAAAAAGCTGGACTGTGCACCAGATTCCCTCCTTTCTTTCTCCACTCTTTATCGGAGATAGGCTGGTTGTGTTTGGTCTTCTAAAGCCATCCCTTGGTAGCAACGCAGGAGAGGCAGGCGCGGCTAGCAAAGAAACTCATGCCCACGCAAGACTTCGAGGGTCATTTGGTAACAGCGCTGCAATAGATCATGTGATTCACTTTACTGCCACGCTCGCAAAGAATCATGACCAGGCCCATCATGGAACTTTGCACTGTCTGTCAGCCAAGTGCCTGATTCAAGGAAAACAGGACGACTACCATGATTCAAGCCGACGCTGGATAAACGACGAAAAAGAAGCGATTAAAGATTCAGTTATAAGAACAAGTAAAGCAGCAAACGTGATTTCGAAATTCACGTCGTTTGTTGCGATTGACAAAGATAATTGCCAGCCGGTGTCTCGTCCAATGAAACCTCCAATGCATATGTTTTTTTATGAAGCCTCTGACACTTTATGTACTTCTTGTGCAATCGATACTGACAGTTCTGATGATGATGAGGAGCTCTTCTACTCAAACATTGATATAAATTGTGACCTAGCTGAAGAAAAAGAATTGCTTGATTATGAAGATGAAGAGCACTTTTGCGTGGCTCCATCTCCAATCCCTTCCCCTCAGGTAGAGAAAAGGAAAGATACTCCACCAGTCTTGGCTCTTATAACGCTGCAGAAAGCGTCAGGCTCATGGGACCTTACAGACCAACTGGTGTCACTGTGCGGTACAAGCAGAGATGCTTTGATCAAAGGCTGCCCTATAGAGATTGCAGTCGACACAGGTGAAGGGAAGGTGTTATGGGCCACTGCTATGGCTCTGGTGCTGTTGATGGGCAAGTTCTCGGATCAGAAGGATGAGTGGGAAATGATTGCAGAAAAAGGATCAAAATGGATAAAGAAGAATCTTCCAGCAGGTGTCAAATACGAAAATGTCCTGGAGGCTGCAGCGAATGCTGTTTCTGTTAAAATTTATTAGATTGATATTAAAATTCTGATTCGTTTTGTGGCAGTTGGGGAGTATTGAACATTGGAAGTATTAGGGACACATTTAAAAGAACTTGTTTTGTTGTTCGGGTGGTATCACTATTTTGGTATTAGAAGGCTTTTTGTCTTGTTGTAGTCTTAGGTTAACACGCAGGAGGCTCTAGTAATACAAGTCTGCATAAATAACTGAAAGTAGCCTGCTTGAGCTTATGACGAGGCTATTTGCGCTCCAAACAGATTAACATTTCAAACTTTGTTATTTCATCGTTTGTTAACTGTTAGTATTGCTAATGGTTTTGCCTCTGAAGCAATGAGGAAAATTGCAACAATGTGGTTTTGAAGTCTAGCTACTGTATTATCAAAAATGTAAACAAATCATTGTTGCATTTATTATTACGTCTGTTTTATGAGAAAATCTTGAACAATTAACACTTTCGACGCCAACGTTTGTAACATTTTTCATGGTAGTGCCAACATCAGCCTTGGTTTTATTGTTCCTAGCTGGGTTTTAGTACAAAGTTCGAAGGCTCGAGAAAGTCAGAATGTTTAGCGCTGCAAGAAGCGGCATGTTGGGCGTTTAGGCGCACATCAGATGTCAATATGTTTAGATAGATAGATAGATAGATAGATAAACTTTATTTAAACACGATGATAATTAAAGCTAAAAGCTTGTGGGGTCGCGTATTTGCTAAAAATTAAATTTACGATTAAATGTTTAGATTACAATTCCTAGATTTACAATGAAAAATAAATTATTTAATTAATTGCTAACTAGAACTATTACTAAGTTAATCTACTATATAATTACAATAAACTAAAACTAATTGTATATAAAGTCACTATGTCTGTGGCGGGTTGTCGAAGCCGACAGGGCGTTAAAGTTAAAATCTTTAAAATAGGCTGTACTTACAACATGGTTTCTTAGGTCGAAAAAGCTTGAGAAACTTTGATGCTGTTCGTGATATAAAACAAAGTTCCAAAGGACAGATCCCTTATATCTAGGTGAGTCTTTCATAAATCGCGAGTTAAATCGTGGTATAGAAGAAAGTTCTAGAAGAAACCGTATTTTACTGAGGGTAGTATTACTTTAAAATAAAAATCCTTTAGCACGCCCTTTGGAAGAAATCTGGATCGTCTCAGTAAGTTCAGCTTATTAGCAAAACTTTTCTTGGTCTCAAGTGCCTGAGGTACCCAGCTTAGATTTCGATCAACAGTCATGCCTAGCAGGCGCGTTTTTGTAACGCATCTAAGAATTGAGGTTCCTAGTTGAATTGGTGCATGTGGTCCCATCGTGGTTCCTTTACTAAGTAGCATCACTTCACTCTTTCCTGGGTGAGGTGTGAAACGATTTGGTAGACAGCACGTGTATACTTCCTTCAGGGTCTTGTTTAACTGCGCAATAGCGATGTCTATAGTTTCTCCTATACAATAAGCCGTTGTGTCATCTGCGTACATGTACAGGGACCCCGAGCTGACTGAAGCAGGAAGGTCGTTTGTGAATAGCGTGAATAAAGTCGGTCCCAGCACCGAACCCTGGGGAATGCCGAAAGACACCCGTGAGCGTTCCGACTTGACTCCGTTTAATACTGTAAATGGTTGTCTTCCGTGTAAATAGCTGTTTAGCCAGTCAAGGAGCGTGCCGGTGATTCCGAAATCTTGGTTTAATTTCATCTCCAGTATGTCGTGAGAAACACTGTCAAATGCTTTCTTTAAGTCAATAAAGGCCACGGCCACCGCCTTTCCTGAGTCTATAGCTGTTCTCCACGTTTCTATTAAGTGCGTCAACAGTAATTCTGTTGAGTAATCGGTGCGGTATGTAACCAAGTTGTTATCTTTAAAAACGTGTCTCACTAAGGTATCGTTAACTTCCGATTCCATAATTTCACTGAGTAGAGAAACCGGACGATAGTTCCACAGTCTGTTTCGTCATCCTTTTTGTAGATAGGTGTTAGTCTTGCTATTTTCCAATCAGAGTAGACAGCTCTACATTTAATGCTTTCATGATAGAGGCTGACTAACGATGGGACTATTGCATTTCCCGCAAGTTTTATGAGCTTTGGAGAGATGCTATCGGGGCCTGGGGACTTGTTAGTGTCGAGTGAGTTGACTTTTTCGCCTACCGACTGTGATGAAATCGTTGTCTCCATGAGTGGTGGTGGTTCGTCGAAGATATCCATAGCATTTTGGCATTCTCTTTTCCTAGGTAGTGGAAGCGCATTAGCTAGCTTTTCGCCAACCAACGCAAAATGTGAATTCATCAGGCGTACTTTCTCATCATCAGTGACTACCAGGCTGCCATCACTTAGTGTTCTTTCTTTCTTATTGCTAATTTTAACTTGCTTATCCTTTTCAAAACCATTGCTTAGATGTATGTATGTAGTTATTTATTGATTGATTGATTATTTTTATTACTACTCCCTTAGTTGTAGTGGATTAATTTTCTTTTTTGAGTAGCACAATACTTAACTACACAAGATAATTAGTGCAGGATAGGAAACAGTAGACTCAATCTTTTTGGGGGTTAGGTAGTATAAATAGAATAGTGCAGTTTATGTCAGCATTGATAACCTAGTTAGGATTAAAGATGGGGCTTTTAGTATTATCAAAAACGTTTTTTAGGTGTGAAATTTTTTTTATATTAGATCTACAATATCATATGCAGTGTCTCAAAACAAACAACAAAATTTATTTGAAGAGAAAACTCCAAAGTATGAAACATGGGAGATGACAAAGGTTAATCAAACCAGTCTGTATACACTGTAAGGTCAGCCTATTGTTAGTCTAATGAAGTCAGTGTGTTCAAGATTCCTTTGTGCCCTAAATAAGTGGTTTTGTAAGTAGCCAGTAGTTATTGACATCTAAATGGCATTTATTCTATTTTAGTGTACCAGCTTTCCAGAGTCATTAAAAAATAGAAATAAAACAAAAATTGTTTTAGCATTTAGCAGAATCCCAGTCAGTTCTGTGGTTTGTCATATTGTGGGCATCACCCTTTATTGATGCTCTTTGTCTTCAGTAAGTCTAGTGTTAAGGTTTCTGCCAGTCTTACCAATGTAACAATAATAATAATAATAATAAAAACATTTATGCAGGACGACCATTTCAGTTATAAAAACTGCTATCAACATGGGTCCTGCGTTAAAAAAAAAACAAAAACAAAACAAAACAAAACAAAAAAAAGCTATATAAGAAGTCGAGAAATTATCCATATGAAAGAGATAAAAAGACTAAAACTAGAATTCATATACAATTATTAAAAATATCTGCCCC
>OMLO01004689.1_pt1 | contig 11439 bp, 4 predicted proteins | sample 1674811 | NCBI WGS metagenome assembly OMLO01 (sample SAMN06265003, study PRJEB25207) | coral metagenome | isolation source: Coral host | place: Mexico:La Bocana,Puerto Morelos, Mexico | collected 2008-11-13 | reverse complement strand
CGCTCCACTCTGCAATAGAGGGCTTCCGTTTTGCTGGGTGTGGCGTTCTACGTGGTGAAGTACGAAGAGGCTTTCTTCACCTACGTGGCATCGCAAACTGCGGTTACAACGATCGAGGGCACGGTCCACGATCCATCAACTGCGGTTCAAACCTTGGCTTTCGGAAAATCAGATTAGACGGTGTTCCTCTGCACTATCTCTTCTGGAAAGCCATCACACCAGGCCTATCTACCTTGCTGGTTCGCAGGCCTTTCGCACCTTGTCAAGAACTCTAATGGCATGGGGCGACAGACAGAAATGGTGGAACAACGAGAAGTCAGAGCGCAGCACCAAGCATCAGCGCAAGACTTCGGAATCCAAGGACAGCAACAAAGGAGGAAAAGGAGGTCTGCCTTCCTACGATCGTGTTGGTGGTGGAGCATCATCTTCATCGGCTACTTCCACCACAGGGATTCCTTCGCAAGAGCAATTGTATCAAGCCCTTTTGGCATGTGCAGCCAAAGATCGTTCAGTGGCTACTTTGGTAGAAACTCTGGTTCCGCCAACCCTTGCCGAGGACCAGGAGATCAAGAATCAACAGCAATCTTTGAACAAATTGCGAAAGTGCCGACAGAAGATAGCCAAAAAGGAAGCTTTGGTGAAGACCAAAAACGATCAGTGGGCTCTTTTTGTAGAAGAGATGAGGCAACATGTCGCTTCAGAAAAGGCTCGGCACCATGCCGAAATACAATCCCTCGAGGAGGAGATCACGGAGCTCAAGAACGATCTAGCCCTTTTGAAATCAGGCCAGGAAAAGCCGGGAGAGGACGAGAAGATGGACCTCACCTTGGACGAACTACTGGCTGCGGAGCAGGACGAGAAGAAGAATCTCCAAGCACAGCTGGACCAAGCAAAGCTCGATATGCAAGAAGCTCACAATGTGGCCTATGCTATGCAGGCTCAGATGCAGGCCTTCCTCGAGTATCAGCAGCTTGCAGCCGGAGGTGCACCGACCGTAGAGCATCCAGCAGCAGCAATGGCTCCTCCAAATACTCCTCAGAGACCCAAATTGCCTATGAGGCGCGATGCGAGGGCACCCTTTGGAGTGGCAAAAGATTCCTTTGGAGTGGTTGCAAGGGAACGCACCCCCAGAGGATCACCATATGGTACAAAGCCCCCTGTGGTCAACCTGGAGAATGCTGGAATGGGCCTTCAAGAAGGCATGGATTGAGAGGAGATGATCCTGGAGCAGATGATGATGTGAGGAAGGAGTGCAAGTCTCCTACATCAACAGAGCGTACTTTGCCAATAGTTGAGGAGGTTGACGTGGGTGTTGTCGCCTCCCTACATTTTGTGGCATATGACTATGAGCCCTTTACTATTTCTCTTGATGCGAATGAGATCCCTTCGGAAGTATGGCATGCTCACGCTTCAAAGAAATCAACCGGGTGGAGCGGTCGTACAGATTTGAGAACCGCTTGTTTCACAATTACTGGTCCTTCATGGATTGGTCAACTCTACATTGCCCTTTTTCTCTAGATTTCGATCTGGATGATTGGTCTATGGCTCACTTACAGCAGTGCACGCTCATGTCGAGTAAGCACCTTGACAGTGGGTCGACGTCTCGGACGTGGTTCATACTATCTCCTCCTCTATGTCCTGCTTATGGGGTATGCAAGTGGCTCTGAGGACGAGGTGGTGCGAGCGAGCTTGAGACAGAGGACGCAGGCTGCTGCACATGCAGCACCAGATCCATGGCAAGCACGATGGCAATGGGTATATCAGTTCTATGGACTTCCTCAACCGGCACTTGGGGGTTTCTATGATGCTGAGATCCATCGAGCTGAACGTCCTACACCGTGGATATCCTCATCCTTTGCTCTACGGGTATGGCAAAATCAAGACGCAGTGAATACCCTACAATCCGTGGCCCAAGTTTGGTTTGATGTAGCTGGGGTGCTACAAGGCGGACCTATGTGGCAGATTCATGAAGCTCATGGATCAATTCGACGCAGTTTGGTTTTGAATGAAGGTGCTCGCCATTTCCTTTTGTTGACCTATGCCGAAGAGCGGGCACACTTGGGAGAAGCGGCCATCTTCCTTGAAATCATCTGGAACGGAAGAGGTCCACAAGATACTGCCACTACTACTCCATGGTTTCCTCAACAGATTTCATCTTTGGGTATTCTACAGCGTGCTGGACTATTGAATGCTTGCACTTTGTGTCATCGATGTGACATTGACGTGGATGGTACATACCTCAATGGTCCAGCCACTGCACTACGACATGGCTCTTTCGTTCAGATTGAGTTATTTCCCCGCAGCCCGGTCGTCAGTGATGAGGAGCAAGAACCACAGCCTATCCAGGCTGTTCCCACACCGTCTATGTCTTCGCTCACATCAAGTTACTCTACATCCGAGTTTGCGAGCACCTCAGAGTCATCCGAACATGCGGATGCTGATGAATATACCAGAGTGATACATCTCTTCAGACCTGCTTCACCTGGAAGACCTACGCACATTCATGCCCTTACACCTCCTGGAACAAGGTCTTGGCGTACATCGGTTTTCTCTGCTTGGCCCAGACTGCGATATGACCCCTGGCAAGTAGCTACTGTGCACCAGTCTATTGCAGCTGAATATCCTCAACAGGATGATGTCACCTACTGTGTAGTAATTGCACAGCCTGACCTACCATCTCCCACTCACATGGTGCCCTTGGTTGTGCTACACTGGCGAGAGTTTACCTTCTTTCGCGCCATCGTCCTCCCACGCTTTGCAACTACAGGCCACGTTCTTGCAGCACTTGGGTTGGTTCCTTTTTGTGGGATTGATCAAGAACATTGTCCAGTATACCATAATGGCTCCCCTTGGTCACAGACTTCGCGACAGGCTATCGACCACGGTGACTACATTCGGGTTGCACCTCGGCTAGTGCCATTTCCAGGACTCGAAGAACATTTGGCGCAGGTCTTCAACCAGGATGACGAGCTCTACAGGTGGCAACACATCGATCTTGTCGGGACAGCCCGTCTACGCGGAGACTCTGCACAAGCAGCCTCTACAGTGCCAGGACCTTGTCCAATTCCCAGGGTCTTTGCGGCTACAGACCTCTACTGGATTTGTATGGGGTGGTTGATGTCCATTGGTACCTTCTTTCTTCTACGATGCCTTTGCAAGAAAGAGGGAAGGCTCCCACCGTGCTCGATCAAAGTGGTTTCTCGCCGTTACAGACTACCAAAGACGCAACATGTCAGAGGACACCGATGGCCCTCGTTTCTCTTACCCATGCTGATTGTCTCGCAGCACTTCCATGGCAGTACGGGTCTTTTCTTGAGAACAGCTACTCCTGGAAACACAGAAGCAGACCTTTCGGACCTTACGTGGCCTGCAGAGCCTTTCAGATCTCTGCCACCCGTGGGTTCTGTTCCCTATGTGTTACCTGGTGATCCATGGATTGGCTTGCCACCCCCTGGGAATCCGCTTGAAGATCTACCGAATCTGAGGGCTTCACTTACATCTCAAGGACGTCTCATACTTTCCTTCCTGGAATTTCGCTGCAGCATTCTATTGGCTTCTCCTAGGGTCAGACCTGCGATTGGATTTGCAGGTACGGCCACAGTTGAGACCTTTGAATGCGATGCTCCTCGTACTGGGAGTAGACCGCTCCCCACACCTGCTCGATCAAGCAGGCTTCCACCAGCTGTCTATGGGGTACACGGGGCAGAAGACTCTACCATCCATGGTCAGGATGTACTATGGCGTGGACCTGCGCGATCGCTCCCTTTTGAGACCTTTACAGCTTGTGACATCGTTACTTCTGATGAGAGGCGGCGGTCTTTTGATTTCAACTCTGAGCTTTTGGAACTAGATTCTAAAAGCCAACCAGAAGTCAAAGTACTTCAATTGGACAAGGCTCTTGTGAGAAAGCAGATTTCCTTGGCCGACCATCTACCAGGGGAAAGGTGTACAGGTGGCGACGGACCTAAATCACCGCGCTCTCTGGTAGCTGAAGTTTCACCCTCACATTTTGCACGGCCAGAGATCTCTGCTAAGACTTCCATTGTCTATTTGCCAGATCAGGACCCCTCACAGACACATGATGGTACTTGCAGGTTTCCTTTTAGCAGTAAAGATACTGAGGATCTTTTTGTTGAATGGGATGTGACCCCTTTCCCTGATCTTCCCCCACCTTCGGACATCAACACTGTGGTCCACTATGTCCTACAGCTCCCCTTTGTCCATGCAGATGACGACCCGCAGCTCTACATCTACACGGACGGCTCCTTTGACAAAAATACAGACATTGCTACATGGGCCTTTGTGGTCTTTGCGATCAAGGACCAACAAGTCTATGTAAGAGATTGGTATGCTGATTTTATTTCTGTGGAGCCGATGGATTCTATGTGGCTTGGTGTCACGCAAATGGGCATCCGTGGTGCAGAAGCTACAGCCATCATCTATGCACTTCTCTATGTCATGCAATGCCATCGAGCTGAAGCGGTTGGTATCTTTTCTGACGCATTATCCATTGTACATTCTACGACTGGTCATTGGATTTTACAACCAGAGGATTTTGTCGGCACCAATCTTCGAGCAGTTTTTCTGGCAGCGACAATTTTGCGAAAAGGCCTTTCTACAGATTTGACTCACGTAAAGAGTCATTGTGGTATTTTAGGAAACGAATTCGCAGATTTTCTTGCAGTCGGGGTACGTGAACAACGTATTGCTCCACGTCCTGTTCCACGTACATTTGAATATTGGTTTCAAGGTGTTGATCCTCACATCCGGCATGTATGGTTTGTCTTCGACCTACTACACCGTGAACGAGCTATTCCTACACTTACAGGTGACGTTTTGTCGTGGTCTCCGCCTTGTAAGACGGAGGGATGCGATTGGCTTCCTTGCAAACCCCTGCGTGAAAAGACATCAACAGCACAAAGATGCGATATCTTGCTCAAGTGTGTCCAATACAACGTTTGCACCCTTCGCAAGCCGGGAGCTACTACATACATGAGGGAGCAACTGGAATACTACAAGGTTCACCTGGCCGCTTTCCAAGAGTCACGGACCCCTTCTTCTGAGACTCAGGATTCGAATTTTATTCGCTTGATAGCTCCAGCTTCTGGCGGCCAAGGCGGCTGTGAACTCTGGTTCTCAAAACGTCTTCCTCTGGGCACTCATGGTGGAGAACGTATTTTCTTTTCCAGGTCGCAACTTATCGTTTTGCATGCAGAGGCCGAAATGCTCTTTGTGGTCATGAAAATTGCTGGAATTGAGTTTTTGGTCGTTTCAGCCCATGGCCCCCACAGAGCCCATTCAGCAGACACCATTTGTACTTGGTGGGCAAAATTTCGACAACTACTTAACTACTACAGAAGTTCCAACTACAACGTCGCACTATTTTGTTTTTGGATGCCAACGCACATGTTGGACCATTTGACCCATGGGTTGGCAACATTGTGGAAGATGAGTTTGACATTGCGGGACAAGAATTGCTTTCTATTTGCCGTGACTTCTCGCTTTGCATTCCCTCTACGTTTCCTTCCATACATTATGGTACCACAGGCACTTGGCAAGGGGCCGGAGATTCAGAAAATCACTCAAGGATTGATTATATCTGCTCCAGTTATGATTCAAATTTGACATGGCTGGATACATGGATGGATGCCAATCTGGACCCCGGTCACTCCAAAATGGATCATATTCCTTTGTATGGGAGGTTTACCTTCCAACATGGTGCTATGGTGTCCTCGTCCAAAGCACCAAGATTTGACAGAGAACGCATTGCGGTTGCCACTCCGGAGGATTGGAATTCTTTCTTTTCAGAGTGGCCCACGATCCCATGGAACACACCGCCGACAGAGCACGCACTCATCACAGAACAACATATACATCGCAAGCTCCAAGAAGTCTTCCCACATCGGCCGCAACATCGCAAGGATTCTTTCTTTAGCGAGCAAACCTGGGAAATCTATGCTCAACGCAACTCGTTGAAGAAGAGCCTCAAACGATTTCGTAGTTCTCTTGAACTTGTACAACTACAACAGGCCTGGAGTCGACTTCGTGGTGACAGGTTTTCAAATGCTTCTATACTATCTTGTCTTCTACGTGGAGCTGGAAGATACAAGCATCTTAAAGAACTTTCTGATCAACTCCATCGACACATTGCCCAAGATCGTCTTAGGAAGATTGATGATATCACCAAGGAAGTTCAATCTTGTCGACCAAAGGATGTTGCAAAGTTTTTGCGGCCGCTGCGGATTGGGAAACGACAAAGATCCATTGGTCAGAAACAGCTGCCTATGATCAATCTCGAAAATGGCAACATCGCTGCTACGAGAGAAGAGTCCCAAGCAAGATGGCGCCGACATTTCTCAGAGATGGAAGCCGGTGAATCGAGTACCCTGCAGGATCTCTACACGCAGCATCTTGACAGTTATGGGACCTCAGACATTTCTTTTGGTGATATTCCTACCATTTTCGAAATGGAATATCAGATGAGGAGGGCGAAGCCAAGGAAAGCAATGGGATATGATTATATTCCCGGTGAACTACTTCGAGGAGCACCAGGACAGATGTCATACCACCTCTATCCTTTGGTTCAAAAGATCGCACTCTGGCAGCTGGAGCCCTTACAGTTCAAGGGTGGGCGTTTAGCCACTCTTTTCAAAAAGGGCATCTCGACTGAGGCAGAAAATTATCGTGCGATCCTTGTGTCGTCCAGCCTTGGAAAATGTGTTCACAATCTTTGGAGGAAACGGTCATTACCATGGATGCGGGCGATGGCAGATCCTATGCAGATTTCAGCTACCAGTGGAGCATTGGTTGCACAAGCTGCTCATGTCATTCGCCTTCACTTGGGACATGGCCGAGCCAATGGTGTTTCTTGTTTTGCAGTTTTCCTTGACATCCAGAGTGCATATTATCGCTTACTTCGACAACATTCGATGGACCTCGACTTTTCAGACCTCGGAATCATGACTTTGATACATCGCCTTGGACTACATGACCTCGACTTTGATGCGGTTGCTAAAGCTTTGCAGGAGCCATCAACCCTTTCACAGATTGAGTGTCCAGGCCATCTCCATTGCATGATATCCCTGTTTCATTCGCAGACTTGGTTCATTCTTGCTGATGATGACCGGTTGGTGACCACACATCGTGGCACCAGGCCGGGCGATGGTTTTGCAGACCTGGTTTGGAATCTGACATACTCGAAGTTCCTTCACAGGGTATCGGCCAGATTGGACGCAACGGGTGCTTATCAGCCACTCCCTTGGAATGGCCTTCCAGGCCTCTTGTGTTCAAAAGGAGCTCAAATGGTACAATATTTCACTACCACATGGGCCGACGATACCGCAGTCATGGGGTGGTCTTCCAATGCAATCTCAGTCATACCCACGGTGCAGACCACTACTGAAGTGCTCTATGAAGAGCTCCTGAAGCTAGGTATGAAACCAAATACCAAGCCAGGAAAAACGGAAGCCATTGTTGATATACGTGGCAAAGCTAGCGTTCCTTGCCGTCAACATCTTCATCATGGGCTCAAAGGGCGCATACCACTATGTTTTTCGGAACCAGGGTTGGAAGACCTGAGGACAGTTCCTTTTTACAACCACCTCGGTGGTATTGTGGTACATGGCAGTCGACATCTCACTGAAATCAAACGCAGGATCGCTATGACACTTACATCCCTCACCACTCACAAGACCAAAATTTTTGCCAACCCACGGGTTGATCTGGCCCGAAGGGTCTCTATCTTCCGTGCCACGGCATTTCTGACTATGACATATAATATTGGTACTTGGTTGCAACTCACACAGTCTGAACAACATGCGTGGTGTAGCGGAGTTATGAAAGTGTATCGCAAGCTACTGTCGAAACTATTTTCAAGTGATCAGCAATTCACCTTTGATGATGGCCGCGTATTAGCCATGACAGGCCTTCCTCACCCTGATGACCTGCTTCACTATGAACGCCTTCGACATTTTGGTGTGGTGCTTCACCGTCCTAGTGACGTCTTTTGGGCACTTGTGGCCAATGAAGGAACATGGCTTGAACTTGTCCGTGAAAGTTTTACATGGCTTTATCAGCAGATTCAGGGCCTCACCAGTCTTCCCGATCCTGGTCTTTTTCCAGAAGCATGGCATTCACTTATTTGGAATACACCACAACGCTGGAAGGGAATTCTAAAACGATCGCTTGCGCATGCCACTGGGCAACGCGAAATTCAAGCTTATGTCAAAATTTTCCACAAGGATTTTTTCCAGACTTTGGAAAGTGCAGGCCTGATATGCCCAGAAGAACATGTGGTCCAGGCTTCGGACCCACACACATGCCTGTTGTGCAACAAGACATTCACTACCTTTACAGCATGGGCAGTTCATTCTTTTGATGCTCATCAGAGGGTGAACAAATTCAGACAACTGGACACTGGTTCGGTATGTCGTGCATGTGGCAAAGATTTTGTCACAAACAGCCGACTTGTGATGCATTTTCGCAGCAGCACACGGTGTGCTTCGACTGTGGCTGCCCAAAGATCGTGGACCACACCACAGCCCTTTATGGGCAGTACCAGTGTACGCTCTACTATGTTGGAAGATTCGATGAAACCGTGGATTCAAACGAATTCTGATCTTCTTCCTCCACGACATGGCACACCTATGACATCAGCGCAGCTCGCACTCATGACGTTGATGGCAAGTATCGAATGGGATGCCCTACAGGATACCCAGTGTGCCTTTGAACGTATCAAGGAATTTGCTCATACACACCCGGTGCATCTTTGTGAAATCCGTGAAGTGGTTGCTGCTTTCAAACACTTCCATCATGACATGACTGCTCACGCACATCTTGATTCTCTATTGCGACAAGCACGCACATGGTTTATGACAGAAGACAGTGAACAGATCTGCCAAGACGAGTGGACTCAAGCACGACAACAACGCTACATTGATTCCCCAGAGCTTTGCACTTATGCACACAAACAACCTACTCCGAGGAAATCGCCCAAGATGTTGTACGTTCTTCACCTCTTCAGTGGGGTAAAACGTACAGGTGATTTTCACAGCTATATCGATGCCTTATCGGACAAATTCTCTGGGATTTTTTGCCCCATTTCAGTGGACATTGCCCTTCATGCAATGCATGGAGACCTATTACGTTTCAAGACGCAAATGTTTTGGTTGCAATGCGCAGCAGACGGCAAAATTTTCTTTGTCCTTTGTGGACCACCATGTGAGAGTTGGTCTGCATCTCGCATGAGGCATCTTGAAGATGGAACAGGCCCACGGCCCATACGTGAGTCGTCATCATCTTCTCTCTTGTGGGGCAAAGCTCAACTGACGTTGCGAGAGATCAAGCAAATCTCGTTCGCTAATCGACTTTTGCAGTTTGCCCTGCTCATGATGAGCAGACAGCTCATCACAGGGAATTTTGGTATTCTGGAGCACCCTAGTTTGGCTACACCACGGCATGGACTACAACCACCAAGTATTTGGCTCTTGCCTTGTATGCGGGTGATTCTCCGACATAGCTGTGCGCGGTTGCTGGATATTTACCAAGGTTTCTACAATGCCATCAGCCCGAAACCTACTACCTTTTTATGCATTGCGGATCCGATTCATGCTGATCTTATCGAAGAGGCCTTGACACATTCGCGTACACGCATGAGTTTGCCACCCGCACTTCGCATGGAACGAAGGAAAGACGGAACCTTCTCGACTAACCCTCTGAAAAGATATCCACCTGCACTTTGCGCAGGTCTTGCCAAGGTGGTCGGGGTCTGTTTTTCCTTGGATCGGGTTTCTTCTCTCAATTGTTTGTGTACTCACTTGACTTAACTTGAATTGACTCCACGTCTTAGTGGATTCCTTTTCGGGTTTTGATTTTGTGAAGTTGGTTTTTGATTTTGCTGACAAGTTGCTGACAAGTTGAAGTGATCCCTGTGTCTCAGCAGGTTCCTCTATCTTGGTGACTGCATTGGTTGCTTTTAAGTAACTTGGACAAGATGAGTATCAATGTGATGGCGCAACAAGCTGTTATGGATGCTCTGAGTATGGATCGTAAGAATCACAGAAAGACTGTGCTGTGTCACACGCCAAGCGAAGTGAGAACGGATGAAGAAATCTTCATAAGCTCGCAAGATCGTCTTGCTGAATTGTTCACCTGCCAAGTTGGATCGACTATTGCTGTTTTTCCCAACATAAGTTTTGTTAGAAGGCTCTGCAAACAGTCTTTGTATCATAAGTTTTCTGTTGAGTGTGTCTTTGCTGTCAACTCATATTGTGATCCCTGTATGTTTGCCCTTGATATCATGAATAAATTTCGTACCGAACTTAGTTTTGTTTCTAAAGCTGCTTATCTTACTGAATTGCCTCCTGGCACCTTCAGGAAGAAGCAAGCTTTCATTGCTTATCTTGTGACTGTTACGAACGAACAGGTGGATTCTTTTGATCTGCTGTGGGGGTGCAGAGCTGGGGAAAGCTTTGAAACCTTACTGCCCAAGGCCATTGTTGAAATACCTGATATCAAAGAGCTCCTCAGAGAAAAAGGTGGACCACTCAGTCGTAAGTCAACAAGGAAAAATAGCTGTGTGGAAGTTTTCAATAGCGGAAATAGTCTCCCTCTCACCTTTACTTCTGACCCCAGAGACAGAACAAAGTTGAGAGGAGCTTTCTCCCATCTCATGACGCAGCTTCGTGAACATTGTGAAGATTTTCCTGCCAGCGTTATCCAGGTCAAATCAGGAGTCAACTGGAAATCTGCAAGAAGAATAGAAAGAAGCGTTCTGTTTCTCCAGTCTTTTGATGATGCGCAGATCCTTGATCTTGCTGTGCATTTGACCCAATGTAGAATTGATTTTCATTTCTCATCTCCTAGAATTGTTGTACTTGACCTCAATGGTGTATCAAGTGCCACATTGGTTAGGCTCTTTCAATATGCTGAAATACCTATCCCCACATCCACGACACAAGGAGCCTTTAGTGTTTCCTTCATTAATCCTGGAGAGGAAGGGTACAGTAATGCAAAAGCTGACCGAGAATTGACGAAGATCAATGTTACTTGGGGTAGAATATCTGCCTTGAGCAGTGTTCCTGCACAAATCAAGCTGAGTGAACTGCAAAGGATTGAGAGATTCCAAAGGGATGAAAACGAGATTGAAACTTGGATCTGGGACACTCTACAAGGAACATGTCCACAAAAAGTGTTGTGCCTTGATGAGGAAAACGACACTGATTGGTACATGCAATTCCATGTCCCAACCAAATCTGAAAGAGCGCTCCCTACCAAGGTGACCCTCGATGATGAAGTGATACTTGTTGAACATGCGAGGCCTTATGCATATCTTCAAACAGGGTCTTTTAGACCCCCGGCTGAGGAAACGATGCATGAGCATTGGAAGAATGCTGCAAGATTGGCCCCCTCTGAACGAAAAGACAGATCAAATTTTATTGC
>OMLO01004688.1_pt1 | contig 11439 bp, 7 predicted proteins | sample 1674811 | NCBI WGS metagenome assembly OMLO01 (sample SAMN06265003, study PRJEB25207) | coral metagenome | isolation source: Coral host | place: Mexico:La Bocana,Puerto Morelos, Mexico | collected 2008-11-13 | reverse complement strand
GATATCACGTAAGGTTTTTATGAGCGCAAACAGAGGAGTTAAAAAAGCGCGGTTATAAGTTGTTACAACTTCTTGTTAGAAACTAAGTGATAAACGATTATGTGATTTAACTTAAACACATTATACTCTTATCATTCAATAATTTGCAGGTAAATACAGTGTGTATAATACAAAAACTGAAAACTAGAATTTATGACAACTGTTCAAAATGCTTCATTTTAACCATCACAATGTAACTTTGTGTATACTAAGCTCTGGCAAAAGGCCATTATAACTAGTTGAAATTGTTGTCAACCAGGAGCAAATCAATTTATGGTTCCATCTCTCATACTGACCCTATGAGTCAACTGTTCGATCCCGTATATCTTAAGTTTGTTTTAGAAACAGCACTTATGAAACAAGTACTGTCAGTGGGAAAAAGGAATGAAAAAATATTGGGATCCTGTATGATAAAATCACAAACACAGTCTACATGTAAAATATATAGGAAAATGGAAAAAGGAACAAATGCTGGGATCCCATTTCACCATTTTGTTTTATAGTTGTAAAAATGAAACATACATACAAGAAAGGGTTGATGGAAGATTATAGTATATACAGAGGTTCTGGGTGATGTGCTACTGTCTGCTGTATCAACCTACTTGAGTTAAGCCTTCCAAGATCTCCACAATTTCTAAGACATCACTGCTTTGAATGAGAGGGCAAGCAAGGAAGTCAAGGCGTGCTCCAGGTGAATCTGCATCCAGGCACAGTTTGACAAGTTCAGTGAAGAAATTCTGAAGTTCATCAAGATCCTTGACAGCATAAAGAGAAATCACCTGGAAGAAAGTATTTTAAAAAATCTGATAAACATGCAGGTGAAACAACTTCATCTACTCTCGAACTGGGCAGTGTTGTCCAAGACCACACATGCAACGTACACTACTATTCCCAGGGTGACTTTTCAAATGAGTATTTTGGGCTGATTCTCTCATCTGCAACTCTCTATCCTTTTTCTTTGCATGTCACCACTGGTCACACAAAGATGGTTTATGACCATTTGGCCTAAAACCCTGTACTTACTTATCACCAACAGTTGACAAATACTCGATCAAGATGTAAGTCTGAAATTTCAAACTCAGATGATAGTTGGTCACTATATTGAGTGACTATCGCCCAATTGTCTATTGAATGACTATCAACCAAGCATCAACTGATGTATTGGTCCATCCACCAATACCTGCACCAATACCTACAGTAAACATGACCCAAAATCTGTTGTTGGAAACCAAATTGCTCAAAAACTACAGTACAATTCAGAAATACACAGCAGAGGCTTTATACCTAAATACTTCTCATTTGACAAGTTACAATAGAGTATTGGAAATCTTGAAATACGTATATTTGAAAGTTTCCGGTAATTGTACCACTATCATTCAAAAGTAACTTGAACTAGGTTTTTCCAATAAATTAAAGCAAGCTTCCTTGATGACATTGCAAATTTTGATTGCAAATTTCATGTATATATGCACATCATTAATTTTATTAAGTTTTCCTTGAATTGTTTGCACAAAATTCTGTCACATGTTAAAATTTGTCAGTGTATACATAATATATGGCTTTGTCTTTTTTATTTGTTTACCACATTAACATAATTCTTCAAAACTCTACCAAAAGCTTGATTAAAATTATATGCATTAATATTGTTTTAATTTTTAACACAGCTACGGTCACCATGGAAAAATAAAAGTTAAAAGTACTTGACACATAACGACTTCATGTTATATTTAATTGACTCCTTTTCAGGTCATTGTGATATATTTTAATTATTTTCATAACTTTTGTGATATATAAGCTTAAGCTTATATTGCGCTTAAAATACAACATTCTTTTTTTCATCCGCGAGATAGCTTAATTCTACATGACTGAATCAGACCGGATCCTAGACCGACAACATTTTCAACTGAGGTTCGAAAAAACTTAAGGTTTTTATGTCAAAATGTTCAAATTCAAGGCCCTCAATAACGCTTCCGGTGGAGTGTCCAATACAAATTCCATTTCAGAAATAATATTTCACAGTCCTGAAAAAAGTAAAATATTAACGTGCCTGCAAGTTTAAGGAAGTTTATTAAAAAAAACGAGTTAACGCAAACATTAGAATTAACTAACATTTAACCAGGAAGTATGTTTTACCTGGTCGTCGTTTGCACAAAGAACCATATTGCTGCCTTGTCCATGTGCTAAAAACGCTATGCTTTCTGCTTTTCGTCCCGCTAGAGTTTGTTGAGCTTGAAGAAGAAGCGATTCCAGAGTTGCGTTGTCGTACTTGTAAGGCACAAACAGAACTGACGATCGAGCAGCCGAATTTAGAATGGCAGTGTGCCGAACTTTCGAACTCAAAAACACAACACGCCATGCAGGAGGTGAAATTGAACTATTGGAGCGACTGTGACTCTTATTTTCCTGGCTCTCTGAGAGCGCACTTTCTGTGTCATTTTGACTTTCATTCTCATTTTGTACATCCTTTGAACTTGAAGCCATTCCTTCCCTCACATCATCAAGACTTCAGGATTAACTCCATGTTCATCCGGATTCATGCCGTCAAAATGTTCTTTATTTCATCGTCAAGTTTGCCATAGCCCGCGCCGCTCTGTCTAATGACAGTATTTTCACGATGGCAATTCTTTTCGGTCAATCAGTCTAAAAGGCTTTCCACCTTAGTAAAGTGTTTCGTTCAGATAAGACAATTATCCTACGTTCAAGTCATCATCAAGAGCATAAGTTCTAACATTCCACTTCAGGTCTGATCCGCCGAGCGCACAAGATGGCCGGAGTCGAACTGAGTAATTGTAGCAAGAAGATCAATATAGGATTGATCAAGATTTAGCTCAATACCCAGTATAAAACTCTCAACAGGTAACACGGTCAAACAATTTGACAGTGGCTGATAATCCTGGCAAATAGTTTGTTGTCTTGTGTGTCTTGTGGATGTGACCACCGCCGTCAAAACAATTCAAGACTACAATCACGGAACTCTTCGTTAACCGTCGGAACGGATCGTGCTACCGATCGTGCGGTCCTCGGAAAAACATGTCCGAGGTTCAAGGTGTGCCACTTTTGTGAGGTGTTGTGATGGCGATTGTGTGCAACCAGAAACATGAAGAACTGCTGCAAGCCTGAGTATTAATTCTGTAAAATAGAGATGGACGACGTGTCCTACTCCGTTATGTGTTGAGGTTGCTGAGAATATTGAGAAGATTACCAGGCTCTGAGGTCTGAGCTCGGTCCGCGATTACTGTGGAGCATGAAATACCCTGGAACGAGCAGATACGATAAAGTCTACAAACCTCTCAGGATTGTGAAGGACTGTGATATTTTATTGCCTTCCTAACCTTCTAGTACCTTCCTTTGCCAACTGGAGACACATGAAATTGTTATTGAAAGGAGAGACTTTTAATTTCCTTGGAACAGTTGGTCTTATTGTTTCAGTCTTTACGATCACGTACGGTTGAAATAGGTTTATCGTAAAATGTTCCAACGGGTTCCGCACAAGTTCTAACGCTGTGCAACCTTGCAGTCACGACGTATTCACTCTCTTTCTCGGGATTGCAGTTATTTGTGGATTGTTCGATAGTGTATTGTTCATTTGGAAAATTCTCGCCCGTTGTTATTGTAATCAGAGTGGGCGTCATATGGTGAGCTCTTTTTATCGATGGCATTTGGAAACCGCGGACTTTTTCTTGACATGGTTCTCCCTGTCCTTGGTAAGATGTGACGTGAGTTCTTGCAATGCAGCTTTGACGGCATTTAATCTCTATTGCGTCCTGGTGACCACATTGCCCCCCTGCTGATTCTGCAGCTGACGGCAATTTAATCTCACAAGTAAACTGGAAATCGTAGGTCATGGTAAAAGAAAAGAAACGAGTAGATTTTAATTAGTTGAGCTTGGCGCAGTTCTTTCCTTATTGTGAGGGATACCTGTCAAATGTAAACTGCTATCAGTTTTATTCAATTAAGTTCATTAAAAATTATTTCCTCTTTTTAAACCTTTAAAAATTTATCCAATTTTATTAATACCATTTTATTTGATTCCATTTCAGTAAATGTTCTTGTGCTTGGCCTCCTGTCTGCTGAAGGTATGCCAGTTTGAATCACAGCAAGTATATTCTGCTTATTCAGATATGTTTATAATTTACAAAAATGTATATTCACTGTAGGTTGTTGTTGTTTAAAACATGTAAGCTATACATGTAAGTGTGAGGCTTCTGTCAGCTGATAGTTGATGAGGGTAATATGAAACCCTGAGGCCATTTATATTATATGGTTTCCGGAACGTTAGTCAACCCTCCTCTCAAGAGGACAGAGCTGCAACATAAGAGAGTACTTGAACTGTACCAGGGTTTGGAAGGGTATTCTTGTGGATTCGGGATTTGACAAAAAAGGGGTGCTGCAATCGGTAAAACGATAAATGTATTCACAGGATCCAGGATTTGACTCCGGGAGCAGGACTCACCAAAATTTGTGTACAGGATGCAGGATTGATCACTCTGTCATATTGTGCTCTTACATCGTGCTGAGGTCCAAAAAGCTATTTCTTTTTTTGCAGAAGCCTTAAACATGAATTAATTCAAAATATCAATCAAAAGGGCCAACCTACATCTTACGTTTTGTTAGCTTTTGTGGAAATTAGACTTTTTAATGTATTTTTCTGGATAACTAAGAAAAGCCGGACTTGGGATACTGGTGAAAAGTGTGCAGGATGTGGGATTCTTGTGAATTAGCAGTGGGATTGTGGGATCAGGACTCCCCCCCCCCCCCCCTTCCAGACCCTGTTGAACTTCATGCTATATACTTCTTGTTAGTAGTTTGCTGTTAGTAAAGGTAATCTCATTTTGTTTAGTATCAGGGGAATGTGGTGGTCATATCACCAGTTCTTCAGGGACCATTCAGTCTCCTGGCTATCCCAAGCAGTATCCAAATGAACAAAACTGTATTTGGACTGTGTCTGTTGAAGGGTCTGTACAGGACATCAGGACATCATTTAGGTAAGATGAGGGGAATCTGGAACAAGTGTTTTAAGGACGTTTGCACTAATTGTTTCTGCGCATCTTTACTGCGCACGAAATTTGCACGCCATGCCAAACATTGAATGCGCACACTACCGTAAGTAGTAAACTGAACAATAATAGGGCAAATGACCATTGCTATAACTTTGCGTGGATTTAATGATCTTGGACATTTGGTGACCCCTATTTTTGTTTTGATGGGTCATTTTCTCTACCAATTTTCTATGTTTTGCGAAAAAAATGAAGAAAATCTATAGAGTAAAATTTTGAATTTTTGCAAAACGCTCTATCACATTCCGTTCATTTGACCTCAGCGTTTAGCTGTGTGGCAGTATCAAATGCCTCTTCAAGGGTTAAGGTTTGTAAAAATGATGGCAATATTTGAAATTATTAATGCCAGAGATTCACTTACACAAAAATAAGATAGTTTACCTCTGTTGACTCATCTTTGATATTTTAACCTAAAACCTTGGAGACCATGCTGAATTACATGCACCAATTTATCAAAATCAGAATAGTTTTCCACACGCCTTATCTCTGAAACGAAGCCAATGTATCAAGTAGAGAATTTTTGCAGAAATGTCCTTATTGGCCATGCCAGACAAAGTAAACTTCCTTTTGCTTAAAACGCAATGTTTTGATTTCACAAAGCATAAAGCAAATGCATGTGCAAGCACTGTGTAGAAGAACCTAGCACTTATCCAAGTGTATGGAGGCTGTGTTCATGGTGACATACATGTAAGATCTTGAGTACTTGTACTTCTACATGTACTTCCATCGCCAGTGAAAACAATCTGTAATGAATTAAAGTGCTTACACTCCAATCAGCGCATTTCTTGAGCTACCAAAAGAAACTGTCCAATAATTTTAACTAAATTGAATCACTATTGGTAGACAAGTAATCATTAGTAATCGTTATTACTGAAATTTAGTGTTCATTATTCAACAGTGCTTTCGACCTGCAAAAACGCGTTGATGGAAAATGTGTGGATTATGTGGCAATATATCGTTTGCAGCTGGATAAAGATTCTGATGCTGTTATGGAAGGAAAATTTTGTGGAGACTCTTTACCACGGTCCATAAAGATAGAGGAATCCTCCATGACAGTGCAGTTTATTTCTGATTCTGACTCTATTTCCAGTTCTCACACTGGATTTTCTCTCAATTTTGAAGCTAGCTTTCAAGATGGTAAGTGCTAGTAATGTTTAATCTATTAGGTGTTTTTTTAATCTATCATTAGGTGTTGTTTCGGAAAACAATCGACACTTATCTTAATTATCAGGTACTCAAGCACTTTCACTTTTGTCTTGATGTAAGATTATAGATTTTGTTTCCATTCAGTTTCTTCATTTGCGATGATAGTATTGGGTCTTGTAGAAAAAAATTCTATTCAAAAGCTGTCATTCATATGCTTCAATGAAAAAAATAAAGCGACTGCCAAACGTGATTTTTCGCGAACGCCTTTGTTGTTCGTTTTTCATCACTTTCATATAACTTTTTCGCTTGTAAGTTTAAGTTTTTTCTCTTGAAGCGGCTTGTAATACAGGAGCCCGAAAAAGCAAATGCTCTTGCGGGGTAAACTTTACTGCATTGCAAGAAATTAATTGTATTCTCGCAAGCTAATTGCTTGTAATTTGTTCCAAAATATATGCTTCACTGGGTCTCCTGAGACGAGAATCTCTCGCGAGACATTCATGCATGATCAACGATGAAAAATTCAGGGAGGAAGTGGGAACTAACAATAAAACAGGCTCAGGCAAACGAAAATCAACTCTTTCCACAACCAATTAACAAACAGAACACTGGCATCCAGTTTACCAAAGAAATCAAAGAAAATGGAAAATTTCCTTTTCTAGACTGTTAGGTAAGCTGCGACAACAACGAACTACGAGCGACAGTGTAAAGAAAACCAATGCATACCGACAGACTACTCGACCAATCTTCCTACAACCCGACCTCACACAAAGCCACTACTATCAATACTCTGACGAGAAGAGCGCAACTAGTGTATGACACACTGAACAACTTATGTGACAAAAACAAATACCTTGAACATGTTTTTCAGAAAAATAGCTACTGACTTAAACGGAACATTTACCAACCTTCTCAAGCTGACAAAACGAACAGAAACCCTACACCTGTTACTACAGTGACTATACCTTACATCAAGGGCACCTCTGAAACCATCTCATGGACAACATGCGAGTAGCCCACAAACCCACAACTACGTTATGACACTTGCTGACAAACGTTAAAGAAAGGGACGAACCAAACAACAGACAGGGAGCAGTTTACGAGATCAAATGCTCCGACTGCCAGGCTTCTTACATTGGTGAGACTGGCAGAAACCTTTGCATGAGACTAACTGAACACAAACAAGCCACTAGAAATGGTGACGCTGACAATCACAACGCTTTACATCATCAACTGGGACACTGCCCAATGCTTAACCTACGTTACGAACTATTTTCAACGACTGACTCTGGAAAGCTGGTACACTAACTTAGAACAAACGCCTCTAACAGATGTCAACCACTACCGGCGCCTTACAAACGACTTATCCACAACGTAAACAAAACCGACAAACAGACTTCTAACAGACCGACTTAATTTGACTAACAATACACGGATCTCCAACCAACTACAAAAGATGGATCGAAACCGACCTATGACTGATGACGAACTGTACACAAGTCTTTCAGCCAATATCATCATGGCTAAACTGACCAATCAGCTTCAACGGACCAGAAGTATAACATCATCGCCTGACAAACACAAATCACTTGACTCTGAAGATGACTTCTGCTCAGGTTGTCGAAACGTCAGTCACTAACAACAGTTCTTTTCAGAACTACCCTCACCCGGACGATCACACTATATGAACTAAGGCTCATGCAAAGGCAACTGTTTGGGTTGAACTTCTTCTGGGTTGAGCACCCCTAAAAGGGCTTAAATCCATTGTGCTTTCTATTAAACCATAGCACTTCCTGTGTACAAAAACAGAAAATATTAAAATGAATTGAAATTGTGTCAAGCAAACACTATCGTATGTGCTCTATATAATTATATGATTTTAATTGGGAGAAAATGTATTACATTATTAACTACTACATCCACATGAATGTGAGTGACTTTATAGCAAGGTTTCGCTGTGTTTCTTAAGCTTGTATTTTGTTACATTTTAGATTCTTCAGTTTCTCAAGCCACTGCTGGGATAGTTGCGGCCATCTTCTGTGCCGTGGTCTTTATTGGAGTAGGTTTGCTGCGCTGTATGATGATGGGAGCGTGTAACAGCTGTGGTGGTCCCAACGTAGGGGGTGCTCATCAGAACAGGCAGGTTGTGGGTACAAATGATTCCTATGCATTTCAAGCAGATTTTCCACCTTCATATAGCACAGGTATGTTTTTGAATTTTTGTCAGCAATATGATTCCCTGGGTACAGTGTACCTCTCCTTTGTACACCCTCCCTTTTCCAAGAGGTGAGATTGATAGAAGTAGAGAGACCCTTGCAACAAGTTTGAATGATCAGAAGTAAATGATTGTGCATGTTACTGTGTGCTGTTTAAAGAGAGAGAAGTTGGCATGCTAAGATTAAATTATTAAATTAAAGCTCCAAGGACCAAATGATATTTATAAAGCCCCCTTAGCCAAGCAACCCTATACCAATAGCAGCAAGGCTGAAGGTGACCTTGTTTTGATACAGACCTCACTGCTTTTGTTGTGTATTATCAAGTTGTTCTAATACTAACTAGGTGCATTTACATGACAGTGGCAGAGAGGTCTGTATCAAAGCAACCTCGCTGCCATTCAAAGGCCAGGTCACCAAGCAGACAACTGTAAAACGGTCTTTTGAAACAGAGATATATAGTATAGTTTCAATACAAGATATTACACAGGATTCTATTTTCACAAATTCTGCTATTTCATTTCATAATTGTATTGTATTGTTTTCTATTGCGAGTGTTTGGTTGTATTTAGTTAGGGCTCCTGCATCTAGCTATATTGGGTGTTTACACAAAAAGTTGGTATAATTAATTTTTTTCTCAAAACAGTCTTGTGCTCATATATCTAACGAAATCACTCTCACTAACTTTTAAGCAATCCTGCTTAAGTTGATAGCTGTGTCCTGATATTTTTTTCTATTAACTTACTTTTGGCCAGTTATGAATCATCCAGAGAGATTCCCCACACCAGAATCCAGCCCCATGGTAGCAGCACAGAATACAAATGGAACAGTGGTAACTAATGGGCAGGTTGCACAAGCTGAATTTACTCTTCAGTCTGACAGCAGTTCGGATGAAGATGATGATTCACCGCCACCTTACCCCGGGTTGGCTACAAGTCAAAATGTTGTTGATGGCGGTGATGTTGCTCCTGATATTACAAACAATACAATAGACTTGGATCAAACAAATACTGGCAATGATACTGCTGGAGTAGATGTAAATGAAGAGCCTTCAAATGAACCTTTTCTTGAGGCTCCCTCACTAGAGGTTGCAGATGAAGAGAGTTCCTCAACAGCCAACACTCATGAAGTACTCTCAGATTTGTCCGCTGCAACAAGATCAGTTCCTCAAGAAAGAGACAATAGTAGGCAGAGATACAGTGGTGAACTGTCACAAACTGATGGGCCACCCGAAGAGACAGAAATGGTCATCATGATTTAGAAATTAACAAAAGATATTTAACACTAAATAATTAATAAGTATTTAACAACATTATTCTAGGGTTCCCATACAAAAATAGTCAAACCTCTTTAAAAATGACTCACACCAATGGAACATATCTGAGTGCCCTTATTATGGAGTAAGATATTGTATGAATCCTGGTTTTGCTAGGACCCAGTGAACTATCCTTAATATAAGAGTCTAAAAGGAGAGGTTTGACTGTACTGATAAGCAACAAGGGTTGAAATCAGGGTCCGAAATTAACCTTTTTCGGCAGGTGCCAACTGGTGACCGAAATTGTGTTTTCAGTCACCCTTTCCATTTTAACCATTATCCCTTCAGCCCCCCCCCCCCCCCCCTCTTGTCAAGTTGTTATTATTAATCAGTCTTTGAAGCCCATGACCAGGCTCACTCTCGCTTATATCGGTAAGTGCGTCAAATATGTTGTTGCAGACTGTTCCTAAAGCTACAAAGACAGAATGACCCCCCTCTCCCCCAACCTCCCCCCCCCAAAAAAGGACACAATCCAATATTTTGAGCAAAAAAATATATATATTTTCATTGATTGCTTTTGCTAAGAAAGTAAATTGACCTCTTCAGCTAACATGAACCATGTCTATTGTTTTGATAATAGAAGAAGGACCCAAAGGGCATAATAAGTTTCAGTCAGGTGTCTAAATTATGCACAATGCTCTTGCTGGCTTTTATTTTGTTTCTGTCCAATGGTAATTGATAGCAACATTATTAAATAGAATTTTTCAACTTTAGGGTAACTTGTTATTTAAAATTGCTACATACTCTTTTTATGTGCAAAAGGTTAGATATTTACAATAATTATCAATAATAAATGCAATTAGATTAGACACTATCAAATGTTATACATTAGTACATTTTGCAAATAGCTGATGAAGTTTCGCTATCAAATAGATTTTGTTGTGGCAACAAAAAAGCTGCATGTACGTTAGTAGGAATGTTGTATCAAACAACAACACGTAGTCATCATGAGATGGTGCTACTACACATGTACATTCATTTGTAAATAATATAAAGGAATTCATACATAAGAAACCAGTATACATGTCAATTTACAAATGGCCTATAGGGTATTTTTAGTCTGAACTACATGTACACCATTCAAGAGTAGATATTGTTTTGAATGAATAAAACATACAATCCCAACTGAACAACTAAACCAACTGTTTCAGTTGACTGATTTAAATGTCCTGGTTTTAGACAATCTATTAACCTCTGCTAACTCTGTTTCCAAATACTTTTATACTTACATCAAAGCAAGATTCAAATACCCTGTTTACAATTCCAATTTGAGATTCAATACTTGATAATTTGTGCTAACTGCAATTTACTTATTAAAACATAGTTTACATGCAAAATTCTCTCAAACTAGAAAAAATTCGAAAGAATTCTCAAATATCACGAGTACCATCAAACCTTTTATACTCATTATAAATGACGGAGAAAATTATGAACATGTGCACACATGTGTTCACAAATTATTTGCAATGTAAAATTATTATTTATTTAATAAAAGATTTGCCTCCTGAGCCAATCAAAATGTACAATTGGTGGTAGAGGTTTCTTTCTTCATGGCAAAGCTGTTATAAGTGAGCAGGGAAGTCACAATCTTGGTGAGCGAAAAGAACCTTTTTTTTCCCTCCACAATCACAACTTGGCAGCTCACTGGCAGGAGCTTTGCCATGATGTAAAA
>OMLO01004687.1_pt1 | contig 11440 bp, 12 predicted proteins | sample 1674811 | NCBI WGS metagenome assembly OMLO01 (sample SAMN06265003, study PRJEB25207) | coral metagenome | isolation source: Coral host | place: Mexico:La Bocana,Puerto Morelos, Mexico | collected 2008-11-13 | reverse complement strand
ACTTCCTACCATTTTGGTATCTAAACCCTAAAGTATTTTGTGTAGGTTTCACATGCAGTTGAAGAGGTTCATGAATAGCATGACACCTGCAAGGATGACACGCGCATATCGAGGCCCTTTCGTGAGTCCAAAAGTCCGCTTAGTTTTTCGAACCATATAAATGCGTTGGAAATGGAAGCCTTCCTGAGGACTTTGAAGTGGAGAGCGCGTTCTCTGAATATCCTCGATAAGCGGTTTTTGCATTTGGTGGATTCGCAAGTTGTTTTGGGCATTGCTGCCAAGGGTCGCACATCAAGTCATAGGTTGCTCCCCACGTTACATCGTCATAATCTCTTGCGTGTCACTGCTACCCCATCATTGGATTCGTTGCTATACCCATCTGAACCCGTCAGATGAACGTCACGATGGTACGAACCGCCATCATTAGTCGTTTGACACGTGAGCAAAGACAGAGGTTACGCCGAACGTTGGGAAGACTTGAAACAAATCTTGTGCGAAGAACTACCCTTGACAGATATTGCCGCTGCTTTGAGGATTTTACTACATATGTTGGAGAAATTTACACAACGTGGCCTACATCTTCACCTGAATTTGACAGGGTCCTAGGAGAGTATCTGGAAACACTCTGGGACGCAGGTGAACCTAAAGCTACTGCAGCCTACACCCTGGCATCAATTCACCACTAGCTTCCACAGCTTCGATATCACCTTCCCCGAAGCTGGAAACTGAAGAGTATTTGGGACAAGCTTGAACTCCCATGCCAAGCTGCTCCACTGGGCCTTCATACCTTATTTTCCTTTGTTGGATATTTCTTCAAGAAGCGTGAACTGGCGTGTCTCATTGGCTTCAATGCGTTGCTACGCACTGGAGAACTCCTCAACATTCTTGTAAGTGATTGTCACTTTACTTCTACAGGAGCTCTTCTACATCTGCGGAACACAAAAGGTGGCCAGCGGCGACTACTTGCTGATGAATCCGTTATTGTTGAGGACAATCTCACGCTGTGGGCCCTTCATCAGTTAGTTAAAAAGAAAGCGCCTGGTGATTTTCTAGTGGGAATCTCACCTCCTGTGTTTCGTACACGTTGGAACCATATGAAACGACATATGGGCCTAACGCATTGGCGGTTTTTACCGTACGGTCTGCGACGAGGTGGTGCAACGCCATATGGGCCTACCGCAATGGCGGTTTTTACCGTGCAGTCTGCGACGAGGTGGTGCAACTTGGTACTTCCAGCAGACTGGGGCTTTCAGCCTCACAATGGTTCGTGGGCGCTGGCAGCACCTTAAAACTTGCAAATTGTACCTTAATGAGGCGCAAATTGCTTTGGCTGCCCTCAGCCTCCCGCCTTCTGTGCACCACGAATTTGCACGTTTGGAATCTTTTATCCGGCCCCATCTTTTGAGATGGGCCAATGAGGGGCGCGTGAATGGGTAACTCTCCTTTGGTAGCAAATTGAAGCATTTCACAGAAGATTCAGCAAGTTGAACAACTGCCGAGCCTTTCCAATATCACATCTTTGGTGATTGTAAATTGGGCAGTGCCATGCATCTTCACTGCTGAGCACCAGCGTGTCCACTCCAACATCGCAGGTGCTGTCATCAACTTGCCTGACCGCCACAACATTGGTGTGTATGTAGCACCCTCTTTCTGTCGTCAAAGAGGGACGGCCTGGAAACAAGAGAAATGTTGTCAAGAGGCTCTAGCTAACTCCAATCTCAATTTGGATGACCCGTTTGTGCTGCCATTCAAAGGCAAAAACGATGAACGTGAGAAGTGGACGGCATATCATTGAGCATCAACTAAAAAATTGTTACTGCATCTGGCAAATTTTTCAATGTGAAAATTGTTGATGGATTTTGTGTCTTGTGTTTTCTTGTCAAAAAGAACCACATATGACAGGACACTGGTCCTATGTGGCAAGATCTTGATGCCTGGCGATCATGAGCTGGCCAAAACCACCTGGCAAGTTTGGCGAAAAAGCCAAATTTTTGTACGTGGCCTTCTTGAAGAGGCGGACCTGATGAAAACGAAGGACATGTTGCAGGTGGAAGAACTTGGTGATGAATCGCTTCCGCCAGGCACAGATATCACATGCCATGTCAATCCACCAGAAAAAGCGCAACAAGTGGGGGTGTCTGCTGGGCAGTCCCTGTTGCGTGGATTCTTCAATTTTATGCCGGATGATGGTGAGCGTCGAGCCCAAGTCATCATTGATTTGACAGTCCACACGACTGACATCACTCGTGCTTTCATTCATGAGCGCTTGGCCAAATCGTTTGGTTCACCTTGCTACTACTTGGGGTTCACTGCCAATGATGATCACCAAGAATGGTGCCGGCGCATTTTGGGCGAGTACATGGTTGAAGGTTTGCTTGAAGACCGATTGAAGATGCCAACTGGCGCAGTACTTCCACCTTCTACGATGCCAGCTGATCAGCTTCAAGCAGTTCCACCTCCACCTGCATTGAACCTCCTGACAATCAACAACAGGGTGAAGATCGACCAACTCCCGACATTGAAGTGCCCCGACAAAATCTTGGCGGCATGGCATGACCACAGTCGGTTTGGAAGTGAGTTCAGGGCGTTTCTGGAAAGTGCCCGGAATGATCTCCTGTTGGATGTGCCGGCAGAAAAAGGAGATCAAGAATCGACAACCAGGAAACGTGGCGGAGCAGGTGGTGGATCACAGCCCTTACCTGTTCCTACTGGCAAAGTTGCGAAGACCGAGGAGGTTGTTGAGGTGGCAAGTGGCAGGGTGATCAAGGTGGATGATCTTCCCACCCCATTGCGATTTGAAGCTGCATTGCCAAAGAAGGGGCCAGCTGTTGTGATCACGGTAGGGCAGAAAATTTTTTTGGTCAACAGAAGCAACCAAGATCAGTTGGTGTCAGTGGGGACAACCCTGGCAGGCTTCTTCAAAGGGATGTGGTGGCACAAGAAGAAAAATGGTGATTCAGATCAGTCCAAGCAAAAAGGAAAGGCGAAGGCAGGACCAGAAAGCCCTGAAGAGGTCAAGCCTGAGAAGGATGTGTTGTTTAGGTGGGCGGATCTGTCCAAACAGTGGCCCAGATTGTGGCTGAGAAGTCAAAAACGATCACGAGCTGCAAAATTTGCTACCATGATATGAAAGAGACTCGGCCCGGCTTTTGAATTTTATGTTTCATGTTGTTTATTCTTTCAACGGAAGGGAAACTTTTAAGTTTTGTTTGACTGGTTCAATGAACTGTGGCAGCAAGGACAAACCATTGCCGGCAGATCCAAACTTCTTCATCTTGCAGCGTCTGCGTGACATGTACTTTCAAGTTGGAGATATTGAGGCACCGAATCCGGACAATGGTGTGGCAACCATGCCCATCCATCACCTGGCTGGCCTCGTGCCTTGGAGCTGCTGGAATGGCCCAGCGAGTCATGTGGTTTGGAACATGAAGTGGAGTCCGGCCAAAGGATTTGTTCCAGTCAGGCCTGTGATTCTGAGCAAATGTGAAATCAAAGTCCCTGCTGAAGGATCTGCCGCTTCTGCTGTTCCTGGTGGGCCTCCTGCTGCAGATGATGTTTGATGCACTTTTGATGCCCATAGCAGATTCAAATCTTTGTAGTGTGTTTGGCTTCCATTGGGTGACACTACTTTGGGGTCATTGCTCAATCTGCTGGAAAACGTTTAGCTTCTCCCCACATGATGCCGGCCATCCCGTCCCTGAAGTCCAGGGTCCGATTGCGTTGGGAAAAAAACCTATGAGCCATGATTATGTCAAACAGTGATGCTTTTCAAAACCATTTTTGCCAAATGCCTGTCTCATTTTAAAGTACCTGCAGCTCATTTGCCGTGGGGTCTGAGCTCCAAAACCAGTTTCAGGATAATTTGGTGCTGCAATAGTGCCACATTAGTCATTTGTATTGCTGCCAGTCATTGATGATGTGCCACATTAGTGATTTGTATTGCTGCCAGTCATTGATGATGCAAAAGAATTTTCAACATGTTTCCAGGGTTCCATAATATATTTTGGTGCTGCAATAGTGCCACTATTTCTGATTTTGTTTTTTTGCATTTTGTCTCTTGATGTTCTTCTTTGCAGTTGCTGTACCTACTAAGGTTGGAACCGCTCACTGCCACCCTTTGAAGGAAAGAAAATCCTCGGCAGCATTCGAGTTTATTTTTTCCACATTGCCAATCAGAGGTGCTGCAACAGTGCCTGTTGATTTGAGTCTGTCATGTGTTTTGCAACGAGAGAGGTGCTGCAAAACTGCCTGTTGCTTCACGCTGTCATTTTGGTTTGCCTCATTTCTGCTCAAACAAGTGAATAAAGACATTTTCTTCTGACATGCATATTAACTGTTAAGAAAGGTCAAACAAAAACCATGAATTCAAAACTCGGAATTCTTTTTGAATTTTGAAAAAATCCTATCACAGACAACACAGGTCCAAGGCATTTTGCAACTAGTCTTACAAGTCAAGTAGACCACAATGCATGTAAAGATTTTAAGGTCAAACAGACAAACGAGACAAGCTGTGAAAATGGAAAACCGCCTTTTTTTGGAACTTCAAACGGGCTCTAAGGGCCTGTTCCGGGCGATCATGGCCGACTCTGAGAAAGCAGAGCCTTGAAGACCACGGCCTTTGCCACAGCCTTTCCAAAGGCCCCCCGCCAGAGGAGATGAGTGAGGCCTGAAGGGTGCCAGCTGCTCGGCCCCGGTTGCAACCCCGCCAGTCAGAAAACCAACCCCTCCCCAACCCTTTCAGTTGGAGCACGAACCCCTTCAGTTCGAGCCCCGCCAGTCACAGAACCAAGCCACGCACCAGCAAGTGATAAGGCTCCGCTCTTTGAGATTGGCCGGACCTTTGTGCAGGTTCCAAATAGATGCTTTTGCAGCAGCAAACTGAGGGTATGGGTGGTGAGCATCTTGAGCCTCAGGAGTGAACCCTGGCCCATTGCCATGCCTTCAGATGGAACCACCATCCACACTGACACCAGGGCGTTCTGACGGCCCCAACGCCCGGGAGGGGCGGCCGGGGCCACCCAACGCGGCACAGTTACGCAGAGACCTTTGGTTTAACCACCTTTGGTTTAACCATTGCCAGACTTTGGTTGCGGCGGAACGTCTGAAGATCGATGCGCTGCAGTTGAAAGTTGAAACTCAGAAGGCGCAACTGCAGCAACTGCGCCATGAGACGCAGCAACTGCGCCAGGAGTTACAACAGACTGCAGAAACTCGTGACAAAGCTCTTCAGAAGGTCCAACAGATGGAAGAGGAGAACTACCAGACCAAAGTTTCAGAGACAAAAGCCGTTGCCGCTTTGAAGGCTGCTGGAGTGGACGTTAAAAGATGGGAGGAGAAAGCAAACAGCTTTTCCCGCCAACTCGTCCAAGGAATGAAGGACTGGAAGGCCAACGGCGAGGAAAAGCAGAGCAAGATCGACACTCAGGCCAGGAACTTGGCGGTGAAGGACCACGAGATTCGACAGCTTTGCAAGTCCAATGACGACCTCAAAATGAAGATGGATGAGCTCAAGAGACAGATGGATGAGCTCAAGAAACAGAACCAAGTCCTTCGCCGAGAATGGCAACAAAAGAATGACACCGTGGAGGCGAAATGGAAGCAAAAGTATGATGCCCTGGAGGCGAAATATGAAGCTGCTGTCTTTGGGGAGGCAGGGATTGCACTGGTCGCCAAACAAAATTTTTGTTTGACAAAAAACTTCCGATTTTAATCTGTGTGCAAGTTGATTGTCAGATTGCTTGGTGTCATAATAGTCTCAATTCTTTTCCAGCTGATTTGTTGCTGCCTGGCAGGGCCCAAAGGCTAAGGATGCAGAAAAGGAACGGAAAGCCAAGGCTGCAAAGACTGAAGAAAAGCAAACTCAGAAGGCGGAAAAAATACGAAAAGAAGGAAGACAAAAAGGAAAGCAAAAAGAAAGAAGACAAAAAGGAAGACGAAAAGGAAGACAAGGATAACAACAGAAAAGCAAAAGATGATGACCAAATTACACAGCTTTTTTGGTGCTGAAATATCGTTGTGTTTTTGAATGGGTGCTGTGATAGTGCCCTGTTTTGTTTTTGCCACCTCAGCAATCGTGCCTTGTTTTTGGTATGGTGCTGTGATAGTGCCTGCCTGTTTTGATCTTCTTAGCCCCTTGTCCTGCGATTGGTGTCAGGAGACAAAGCCACAAAAGAAGCAGTAGGAGGAGGCACCAGAAGGCAAAAAATAGTGGATTGAAAGTGGTTTGAAATGCTGCACCACTCCTGGAGTTGATGCCAAATGGCATCTGGAATGATGCCGAATGATGACTTATGGCATCTGGAATTGCGGCAAAAAAAAACGTGTCCATCAGAGTGCTTCTCATTGCCATTGTTGTTTTGGATGCCTGACACTGATTGACTGATGCCAAAGTTTCATTGAGTGAGTGGTTTCAAAATTTGCACGTTCAGGATGATGGTCCCTCCTATCCCATTGATGAGGCGTTGCTGGTCTGCCATGTTGTCATGTTGGCGGGGCTACTGGTGCTGAAATTGCGCCATGTTGTTGAGATGACTGTATGTTGTCATGTTGGCGAGGGTAGCGGCGCTGAAATAGTGCCATTTTTTAGTTGTCATGACATTGCTCTGAGTGGCTTCACTGAGTGAACTTCATCCGCTAATTGTTTTTAAGTGACCCTTTGGAGTCAGAATCTCAAGAGGCCCAACTTGTGGCATTTCGAGGTTGAAGTGCGACAAACTGGGTTTCTCGAGCTTCTGGGTCCGAAATGTTGGTTGAACTAGGTTGAATCTGGTGTAATTTCGCCGGTGTTTCACCCAGTGATATCTAAACAGTTGATGCTCATGGCGTGCTGAATGTGGTCATGGGAAACATGATATCTGTTCCCCATGATCACGTAGAGCGTGCCATGATGATCAAGCTGACAACAACGCTTTAGACAGTTGATGCTGATGGCGTGCTGAATGTGATCATGGGATCCATGATCACCACAGCACGCCATGATGATCAAGCTGACAACAACGCTTTAGACAGTTGATGCTGATGGTCCAAAGGGCCCGCCTACTTCACCAACTGAGTTTCTCTTTTGGCAAGAAAAAATCAATGGAGGTGATGGTCTGCAAGGGGCGTCGCATTTCACAGTTTCATGATAATTTGCGTTGAAAGGTGGCACTGGTTCAGCACCTAGCTGCTTCTATTAAAAACATATCATAGGGTCCTTTAAAACCTGGCAAGATTTTTCCATAGCTGGCACTTTTTCAGCACCTGGTATCAGAAACTGGCACTGGTTCAGCGCCCGGTTTTTTTTCACTCTTGGCGCTTGTTTCCTATAGTCAAGTCGTTGCATATGAAACTTGGTCAGTACCCTATTAGTAAAACCTGCAAAAACAATGATATAATTCTAAAACAAAACAATTAACAACACCACAGGTTCTATGGATATCCAAAATGTTGACCCCGTTGCAGGTAGCACTGTTTCAGCGCCAAAACTGCAATAACAATCAAATTGTGGTTCTCAAAAGAAAACGACCCCAATGCAGGTAGTATTGTTTCAGCCCCAAAACTGCAATAACAATGAAATTATGGTTGTGAAAAGAAAACGACCCCAATGCAGGTAGCACTGTTTCAGCACCAAAACTGCAATAACAATTTTTGGTTATGAAAAGAAAACGACCCCAATGCAGGTAGTATTGTTTCAGCCCCAAATCTGCAATAACAATCAAATTATGGTTGTGAAAAGAAAACGACCCCAATGCAGGTAGCACTGTTTCAGCACCAAAACTGCAACAAAGTAAAGAACACAACATAGGTATAAATAAAAAATAAACCCAAATCGAAGTCGCACTGTTTCCATTAAAGAGGGATTTCGTGCCGGCACCTGGCACAGTTTTTCTTGTGACCGTGTACCCGCGAGCCTTTGTCCCAACAACATACACATGCATCCATTCTTGCGTGGGCAAGCCGCGCATCACTTCTCAAGGCACCTCATTCCTGGTGCTCTTGGAGTGTTTGGATGCCACACATGCCAACATGTTAGGTGTTCTGTTTTTTAGCGTAATGCTAAATCATGTCAACACCACAGAATGTGGGTATCCAAAAAAATTGACCCCGAAAAAAAAGATCAAATTGCAACAAAAAAAGATCAAATGGCCAGATCTTACCTTTTTTGTGATTCATCGATTTCAACTATTGATAATCTCTGCGAGGAAGCAGTTCCACTACAAAAAGGGTGCAACTTTCGGAGTTGTTCACTACAAAATGAGTTGTGGAGCAAGCCAAATAATGCCGCAATTTGATCCAATTTGAGGTCCAGGATCACTACAAACGGGCTTGTGACAAATATCCTGGTTACTACAAATTGCCCGGTACCAAGGTCGCAATTTTCCTGAAGATTTTACTTATCAGTGGTGTCCCATTTTCAGGTTTTGACCGGCCTGGCATTTTGTAGGTCGACCCCGCCTTTTCGTAGAAATCCTGCCTGGCCAAGACGTTTTGTAATTACAGCAAGGGTGGCAAACGCCAAGGCTGAATTCAGAGGCGAATTATATATATATATTTTTTTTTATGTCGGTCAAAAGTCCTGTATTAAAATTTTAAACTTGGGGTATCGCAACCCACATTTTTCATTTTCGTTATGTGGCGTCACGCAAGGAAATCCCGCAAAACACAAGCTAGGCGCAAGGTTCGCGCAAGGCGGGCGCAAGTGTTTCCATGCACCATATCATATTTTTAGATATATTTGCAAATCACTTCAGAAGGTTTTTAGATTTGGCCAGTTGGCGAGTCATTGCTCGTTCGGCATTTTGTATGGGTGAAGGAGCAGCGGTTTCAGAATATGTCAATCCAGCAGGTCCAAAACTGAGAAATTAAGTTGCATTTCTCGCGCAAGCAAAAAAAGCATTTGGGTGAAGCAAAGAAGGGGGCCCCAGAACAGATGATCACTTCCTTGGAAAGAAAGCTCGCAAAATACCAGAGGAATTTGTCCACACAATGGAGGTGAAAAGGCAGACAACGCATTGCAGTGAAGGAAAGGCAAGGGAAAGCAAGGAGTGATGTCACGTCCCGTAGCAGTAGTTCAACCTCGTCTTCGGATTCGTCTGACTGAAAAAGCCCGTGCAAGTGCACTGTTGCAGGGAAATTGAAGCCTTAGTGTTTTTGCTTGCAGGTTTGATGATTGTCAGACAAGGTTCGATTTTTTTAATTACGAGAAGAGGCCTCAAGCAAGTAAATGCGTTATAGACCGCTTGATGGAACAAGCTTTTCGGCCAACCGTCATTTAAATACCAAGAAAAGCATACACCGATCTTACGCAAGGAGTGGTCCACGGCAATGCACCAAGACCCATGGTGAAGGGCTCAACAAATTCTCCATGCATTTGAGCTTGGACCTTATCTGCGGTGGTTAGTGACATGCGGATTTCGGAACAGAAAGCTTCCCGAAAGCACCCTGTTGGGTCCTTTGCTCCAATCTTTTCCCTCAGATTGACAAGCCCGCACAATCTCCAACAGCAAGTGACCTAGGTCTTGCAGAGACTTGTCGATAAGGCGGCATCTTCCGCGCCTGCAACTGTCCCTGGTGCTGCGCTGAGCTCTTCTTAGCAAAGCTAAAGTGGGGTAGATGCCTTGCGTGCATCGATGCTGCAGGGATTGGCCAAGTGCTCCACACCAACATGTTTGCCTCAACAGGTCGGGCGGCCTGTTGTATGTTTGTGACAATGATGAAATTATGTAGTTATCAATGGATGCAAGCGCTGTGGCTGGTCAAAGTCAAAGGCCCTTTTTTTTTGCAACCATCAGAGAGCAACGACAGACTTGATCAAGACGTACCACCCACATGTTGAGCAAATGAGGACACCGTGCAGTGGCTGAGAGTGCAGCAACAGTGGCACATTTGCCCTTGCAGATGAGAAACCGGCAAAAGTGTTGATGAAGCAGGCTTTTTGTGAGGTGCTCTTTTGTCTTGGAAGTGGCTCCAAACTATGGAAAGCGATTTGGTGACTACCAAAAACAATACCTTGCATTGCAAATCTTTAAATATCTTGAAATTCAATTGGTTCATTTATGTTTGCTGTTTCTGTTGATTGTGAATTTTTTCTTTTTTCCAAGGTGTCGCCAGTCCCCTACCCGTAGCGATACCTTAGCAATACCTTTTTGGCACATAAATGCTCGCAAATTAAATCCATCCTGTCTCCACATGGCTTCGTAAGCAAAGACCTCGTGATGTCCGCCGCACATGGCCTGCATTGAGCAGGAACTCAAAATACGAGCCGGCAATCATGAACACAGGCAATTGCAATATCATGCATAGTTCTGACTTTGGTATGACCATATCATATGTACATGAACTTCCAGTAATGTGAACTTCGGCGAGTGGTTTGCGCAAGATCCACGAGAGACAGGGCAGCATGCACTAACATAGTACACTTGCAAGGAAGGAAAAGAAGATACTAGCCACCATTGAGCTATCATAAGTTTTTGAGCCTGAGGAGGTTCAAAGCATTGTGAGATGATGATCATCCCAGATAGCCCAATTTCCTCTTCTCTACAAAATGTCTCCGCATGTGGCATACAAAACTGTTTTTTTTGTACGGCTTTATTGGTTTTGATGGGGTCGTCGGGTTGCGACCAGCCTTTTTGTAGAGAATGCGATTTTTGAACATATTGATAGATTTGGGGTCAGGCCCGGTCAATTTTACCCTTTATTTTTTCAAGAGTCATTTTGTAAAGAATTGATCTTGGACACGGGACTCATTTTGTAAAGGCGCTTTTTGGGAACCGAAACACCAGGATCCATTTGATCAGTACCTGGAAAGCCTTGTCGCTGGGAAAAATGGGGTACCAGCAAAAGTTGCAAGAGTTTCCGCGACTGATAAAAAAGTCGCATAGTTGCACTTTTTCATGTTGATTAAACTGATCTGATAATCTGACGATATTTGAAGTCTATCTCCGGGGATATGCTTTAGAAAACTGAAAGAACATCAGCACTGCCCACCACGGTCAACCCATGGTTCCTCCACCATCGCCCGGGCCTCGACAGCCGTATCGTTTTTTATGTCGTTTTTTGTTTAGTGTGAAACAGCGGTGCAGCATCCACATTCTTGAGGTGCGGTTCAACACAATGGCAATGCATTTTGTTTCAACAAAAGGTTTTCTGAAGCTAGAAAGGGAACAACACTGTAGGCTGTATAGGTAAAGATTCATTGCCATTGCACCCCCAGGCTAAGTTTGTACCTTTGCACCGTTTTGAAGTGCACGGTGCGTGACGAAACTGCACGGCTAAACGTTGCCACACGTCCAACGAAGTCTTCGTCGATTTGCGTCGACCATGCCAAGGGATTTAGGCCTTGAACATTGCATGCTTTTGCATGCATGATCTCGAAAAAAGGACTTCCCTGAGAATCCAAAAACCTCTAATTAGTGGATCCTCTAATTAGAGGTTAATTTTTAAAGGATAATCCTTTAATTAG
>OMLO01004686.1_pt1 | contig 11440 bp, 5 predicted proteins | sample 1674811 | NCBI WGS metagenome assembly OMLO01 (sample SAMN06265003, study PRJEB25207) | coral metagenome | isolation source: Coral host | place: Mexico:La Bocana,Puerto Morelos, Mexico | collected 2008-11-13 | reverse complement strand
GTGAAGATGCAGGAGACGGGGCCTACGGTTTACCGTCCTTATCCGAGAAGACTTGAATATCTAACCATTTGCAGATGGTTAGATGGGCAGCATATTCTCCTCAGTTATTTTAAGACCTTGAGTGTTGGTCCGGTCTGGGGCTCGAACCCCAGACCTCCCGCTCGGTAGTCCGACGCTCTACTAACTGAGCTAACCGGTCGGCGGTTAATCTTCTTCGATTTTGTCAACGTATCACTGGTAGATTGTTATAGCTTCAAATAACATTTTCTTCATATTAGTAATTCCTTCTTGTTGGCGCTTCATTTAACAAAGAGACCTTTTTAATTGACTCAACGTATTTCGTGTTTATTTCGCTATGTTCGCCTGGTTTGTTTTCTGTGCATGCAAGATGGTTGTTCGGGGACATGTCGGCCAAATTTTGGTATCATGTCACTATTCAATTCCATCAAACACGGACCTCTACGAGCAACGGAAAACAGATGGAATTCCAAGGGCGTCTGCCAAAACCGGCAAATAATTGTTCTCAAAAAGAAAGTCTTCTATCCATTCTTCTTTGCTGAAATTGTCCAGCGAGACTTTATAGTTGTCGTACGGAAACAGTGATATACTTGATATACTTACGTCGTAAAGAATGGCAAATCAATTCGACTTTATGATTCTTTTGACAAACCAAAGGTAAATCTCGCGTTTCCTTTAAGGTCGACATAACCATATATAGCTAAATGCTAGATAGAGAATGGAAAGGAATCGAAAGCTTGGTTTACAACCAACGAAGCTCGGCGCGTCGTTGCGGTTTCCCGCGCTTTGCTTAAGGATGGTAACTCGTTATCGCGACCGCGACCTAAAGCAGTTCTATCCCCAGTTTCTTATCGGTTGTCACGTCGCCGTCGTCAACGAACGTCTGAACTATTTAATCGTTAACGTACTAAGCTTGGTAGTCTGCAAATGTGGAAATCTGGAAATGTGGAAATATGCGTTGAACGGTTTAATCGTTAACTTACTAAGCTTGGTAGTCTGGAAATGTGGAAATATGGGTTGAAAGGTTTTAATCGTTAACGTACCAAGCTTGGTAGTCTGGAAATGTGGAAATGTGGAAATATGTGTTGAACGGTTTCATCGTTAACATACTATTCTGACACATTAACTTGCGGTAGGTAATGTTATCGCTTTCGGCCGAAATAATTCGCAAGTGCATGAGTATTGATATTTCTTTCAGCTTTGCATACCACATAGAATAGTTTCACATGCGCGAGGCCGTGCAATTCGAATTTTGTTTTCATAGATGAATAAATTTCTCGAAAAAAATGCGAGTCTTTGAACATTCAGTTTACAAACACATCAGTGCGTTTCACTCTCAAGATAAGATTGATCGAATCACACGCAAATCGGCCAATTCGTGAGTAAAGATTTAGAGATAAATTAAGCGAAGACAAATATATTTCTCTCACGACGCAGCGCGACAAACTCAGTGAAATTTTGGACCTTAGTCTCCCAAAGTAAACCGTCTTAATGCAATATGTTAAAGATTCTTAAAAGGATGTAAAATTCATTCAGGTAAAAAAAACCCTGATAACTTGAGCACTTAGGCCCAAACCGACGCCGTGAAATCTACATGATTGTATTACCGACCGATAACATTACCGACCGTAAGTTAATATGTCAGCTTAGTATGTTAACGATTAAACCGTTCAACGCATATTTCCAGATTTCCAGATTTCCAGACTACCAAGCTTAGTACGTTAACTATTTAACAGTTTAACGCATATTTCCGCATTTCCAGATTTCCAGACTACCAAGCTTAGTACCGTTAACTATTTAACTGTTCTACACATATTTTCACATTTCTAGACTTTCTTTTTCTTGTATTCATCAATTCAGATGAGGAAAATGCCAATGAGAGGCCAAATGCCACACGCTCAGGGCGAGCCATAACTAGGAGATCCGAAATTGACTTCCCTTTCTTTTGATCTGTTTTTTAAACAACAGCTCTCCGTAGTATAGGGATTGTAAATATTGTCTTCATAGTGAGCACAATAACGTGAAGTAGGGAGATAATAGAGAAATATTAAAAAAGTTGAAATCTAAATATTGTTTGGTCCATTTTTTTTTTTTGGCGGGGGGGAGGGGTCATCCCAAGAAATGAACGCTATAAGGTGGGGCCATGTGAAAAAAAGCTGAGTGGGGGGGGGGGGGCAGGCAATTTTTAAATGGTACTTCCCAAACCCCCCCCCCCCCCCCCCCCCCCCCCATTATAAAAAATGAACGGTCCCTAACCAAGCGAAAGTGACCTACTTTGGAAAAATCAACCCGAGATCTTGAAAGTACAAACCAAGCGCAGCGTGGTCCGTGCAAAAAAGACAGAAAGCCGATACAGTAGGCCCTTACTGGACCGAGGGCCCTGTACGTTCTGGATCTTAAACAAGCTTATTACACAACTGAAAATGTTGAGAAAAAATATAAACATTACGGACTGGTGCAGTTGTAACTGGGAGCCGACTGCGTGTAAACGAGAGTCAGAAGAAAGAGAAAAGGAATCTTAAATGCGAAAGCCAGTGTCCGGTTCAATACATAGAGAATATTGGACAACGGAGAAATCGAATTGTTTGGTTTTTATCTATTGGCCCCCTCAACTAACTTAGTCGTTTAATAACAAACGTTTTAATGATACTACAATGAAGTTTTCTAAAAAAAACATTGATTTTGACAAAGTAAATAAGCAATATAAAAGCGTGAAACCGTCTCTCAGTGCGTAATAGCTATTTTCAGTGCGTAGTAGCTGTTTACTAAATCGAAGACGAAAGCTTTGTTGATAAAACTAATCGTTTGACAAACAGCATGGAGGCTCCTCTACGGCTCACAACACTAGTGCCAGGCCCAAGACAGAGGACATGGTCAGTATGAAGACGTTAATAGAAACTGGCAGGCCTGTGTTACATGCGTTAGTTGAACAGCAGCCAACCGCGCACTCGTAGCCGTCGATATCATCCAACAAATCACAAGCTCTTTTTTGGACATCACAGTCTTCTGCAGTACTGCAGTCGTTTTCCACCACGACAACACTGCTTACCTTTTGCCAGATTCTTACGCACGTGTCCTGAGTGCTGCCGCACTCTTTTAACTTGTCGTCCGCGTTACTCTGCAGATTGCTCTTGCTACAAAGGATTTCACTACCGCTACACTCATAACACTTGATACCAGCAGCTGATAACATGAAGAAAAAGATGAGATCTAAATATTAGCACACAAAAATAACACACAACCTGCGATGACAAACATGACAATCAATGCATCGTTATGAAAGAACCTACTGATATCTTTTTATTTGACATGTCGTATCGTATCATTCGACATACGACTTCAGAAGTCACCGTTGACAATAGAAGTGAAAAAGCATTGCTTAAATCTCACTTAGACCAAGAAAGGCGTTATATTGCCAGATTTTAATTAAAAAAATTCGTTCTGAATTAACGCAAAATGCCGGTGATCTACACGATACCCGCATCAGTTTGCGTTCAACCTCTACGCAATAGAAATAAACTACTAGCTAGCCGTGAACTCTAACAATGATAATGATAATGAATTTATGTACCGCATTTTCAAATATTCAAATGCGCTTTACAAGCAAGTGATCTATGGACCACTTGCTTGACCAGACCACAACACCGGGAACTACTCTTTACGGTGAGTGTGTGGGTTCTTTAACGTCCCCTGCTAGCCATTACAGTGAAGATGCAGGTGACGGGGCCTACGGTTTATCGTCCTTATCCGAGAAGACTATAATATCTAACCATTTGCAGATGTCATTACAAAGGCAGCATATTCTCCTCAGTTATTTTAAGACCCTGAGTGTTGGTCCGGTCTGGGGATCGAATCCGAGACCTCCCGCACGGTAGTCCGACGCTCTACCAACTGAACTAACCGGATATGAATTCTATAATTCATGATTATCAAATTGTCATGATAATCAAATTTCTTAATCACACTTTCTTTTACCAGATAATAATAAAAAATGGAACTAAATAAACACAGCAGGAAAAGCTAAGTTGTTTTGAATGCCAACCCAATGTCAAATGCGCTGATAGCTTAATCCCTTTGATCCCTCTTAATCCGCATTAATGTTACAAATGTCCATGGACGTAAGCAGAGTTGCAAAATAAAAATGCATTTTCACAAAATAAGAAGCACATTAGCCGAGATTCGAAATTTTTAGTTTCGAAGCTTTTGTTTTTGAAGGCCCTTGCTAAAGAACGTTTAAGAATAAAGTTATTCTGTGCCTAATTGATGGAAACAAATTATCAGAGATTAGTACTGTGTCGAACAGCTTGCATGATGCCTTGAATACTGCTGGAGTTGAAAGAATAAGCTTGAAAAACTTGCGGTTGCCGTCAACACCAAAGGCCATTCTATTCGAGTTTTGAATAAAAGGAGCGTTATTAACGGTGGAAATTTGTGTCCTTTGTGGTTGGTGATTTTCAAATCGGTTTCATATAATATCGGAGACACCTTATAGCTGCGATACAGTTGGCCGTGAACTGTAGTGAGCTATACTTTTCTCGCTGCTGTGACCTGAAAAGGACTGGAATGTTCGCGTCGGAAAGCAAGGTTACGTTTTTATTTTTACTGATTATTTGATGTTTCATTCCTGACATCAATCTTTGTCAGGAATTATTTTGAGACTGAGAGAAGTTGATATTTTAAATAAATTAATGTAATAGACATTTTGTTTATTGGGTTTCTTAAATTCAAGACAAAGTAAGACCATTTTCGGTAATTTATCTGCCGACTGAAACCGCTCGAGCATTCTTTCCGAATCATTTTCTGAAAAAGAAACTGCCTTTTCTTACTTCTTCCTGCTTCTCATACCTGTTCAACGCTTGGACAAAGCGTTTTTGTACTTAATCTTCGCCCATTCACGTAAAATATTATCGTAATTCTCCGCCAGTTTTTACTAGAGGAAAAACATTGTAATGATTGTTCCGTTGGTCAAATAGGCGTTTCCTCTTAATTGACAGATTTATTTGATTACAAGAATCGTGATTGACATTAATTTTATACATTGATTTAAAGGAGTTAGGTTATTGTATTTCAAACCAGTTTTCAGTAGAATCGAAGTGAGAAAGAAGTATTTTTTAGTCTGTCTGTTGAACCCGCTTACTAGTACTTGGAAAATCCGTTTGTTAACCTCGCTCACCTGAAGAATCTGTGAAAGACTCAGTGCTAACCTGTAAAGTGTGATTGTTGTAACGACCCGCCACAGAAGTAAGTTAACATTGACATTTTCTGAATTTAGCGACGAGATAAAGACTTGATTTGCGTTTATTCTGATTGCGAATTATAAATGTATTTCTTCTAGATCGAATAATTCTTAAGGTGGCTCAATAGTCAAGAAGACCTTTTACTTGAAAATCAAACTTAATTAGACAATATTAACATCACCACACTAGTTGCCATGAATGAAGACAAACACAATGATGTTTGGGTCTCTTGTTTCCATGGTAACAGCACAAGCCTTGGTATGGTGTCTCACAGGGTGCTTTTCTTATAACAATAACTGATAAAAAAACACCAAGTCACTCAGGCAAGAAACAAAAACATATTGTAGTAATAATAAAGTAATAGTAGTAATAAATGAAATATAAAAGATGATTTCTATGTTCATGTTCACTTCGATAAAAGAGGCTTTTTGGCATTTTAAAACCTTCTATTGAGTAACGTTGTAGACCATTTCAATCACGTTAATCACGGTTTCCCTTTCCTTTAAACATTCTCTTGTGAACAATATCATCATCACAACGCGCGAGGTTTCACCTATTTGTTTAACATAGTTCAAGAAGTGCTTTGTTTTATTATGACTGGCTCCGTATATGACTAGCTCCGTTAGCGGGCAAAATGAACCGAATCTCCTTAGCTACCTGAGACTGAGCCGAATTCCATGGACATTAAGAAGGAAACTAAGAATTTCTGAAGGCGGTGAATCCAAGTATAAAGCCTCGATTGCATCGTTGCGGCTAACCGCTCGATTTACAGGCAAGTACTCGGGCATGACAGCTTCCACGAAAGAACTTGAAGTGCTGTTGGCTCTACTAAAATACATCCTTAGACCCTTAACTTTATGGAGATTAAAAAAAACTAGTTACCTTTACAAAAAAATCATCGCAATTTGCTTCATTCGTTTGTTCAGGCAATTCAATAAAGTTTAATTGAGCAGTCGTGCGCGTGCTCAGAGTTTCTAAAGTCACGGTTTGAAGAAGAAAAGAACACTTCTTGGTTTTGTCCAGAAGAATTAAAGCATCCTTTGTAAATGTGGCATTTCGAGAATATTCTTGTTGCTCAGAAACTATTTCTGTTTTGACAAAGGCTAAAACCGCCTACACTTCGTTGTCATGGTACCTAAGAGAACTACAAAGTTTTGCAGGGTTTTGGCTTTGAAACTATCAAAGAAAGAATTGCATTTTCGTGACTGTAGTTAACGGAAAATGCTGGTGATGTGCACGACAAATTTCGATACCCTCAGGCTTTGCTTTCAACCAACATACAATAGAAATAAACTACTGAGTCTTAAACTATAACAGAGTATTAAACTACTTCAAATTCTATCATTCATGATGATCAGTTTAACTTTTTGGTTGTGGCTAGCGCTTGCTGTTACGTTCATTATTATACATTGAGACTGAACGCCTGCTGAACTCCCACTGAAAGATGAATAGTCCGTTAGTAACGCTTAGAGCTAATCACTTACATGCCACAACAGTTCCGCTCGAGACGTTTAGCTAAGTCAGTTGACTGCTAACTAAATTGAATCAATTATTACGCACCAGCTGCTGCAAACATTAAAAGAGCGCTCACTGTTAACAAGATGGTACGCATGTTTCTTAGCTCCTCTGTTCTGAACGTTATTCTGTCTTGGATGTTCGCACTATGATTGCTAATGAGAAACTGACGTTTCTTATGCATGTAAAAACACACCTCATTCCACACTTGTTCCCAGGCCTAATATTCTCTACCCATTCCGGACGTTAATTTCAACGTAGAGTAAAGGCGTTTGCAACTTCGCACATAGATTTTGTAAACATGATAAGTTGGAGAGGACTGGGTAAAAAGCTAATGCAAAAACAGCAATAAAAATTCTAGCGCGCCCAACGCGATAAATGATTACTCTATAGAGCCACCTTAAAAATTTTCTGAATATCAAGCGGATTCACTGCAGAGATGACATCAGATCAAATACTTTATTTAATAAGGGAATCACTACGAAAAATTCAAATATTTGGGCCCTATTTCTCCCGGATATGGATCGGCACAACACATGCCTATTCAGCAGCACCTGACTCAAAATGCACCAAGGAATATCCTAGCCGTCCGAGGTGGTTTTTTTACCGAATTGAATACTCTCTTGAATACCCCAGGATTTGCAGAACTTGCGGATTCTTGTGCCCGCATTTGTATTGAATGCTTCGCATTTAGATCATTAAGTACCCTTGAATGCCTCCAGGCGTAAATCACCTATGACGTGCTGATGAAAGAGTCTAAGCCTCTCTGACCGATTGATTGATTACGTATTCCAGGTTAGAATAAAATAAATTCGGTATGAAATAAAATGCTCGTAATAACTTATGTGTATGTCTTTGGTGCAACTGGAGACCCAAGGCGTCCGTTATCCTGTCTTCTATAGTTTACTTTAATATGAAGCACCCTATACCTGCTCTTTATTCCCTGAACATTTATGCCAGGCCCACGACAAAAAACGAACATCAGAAAAACGCTAAAGGTAACAGACGAGTCTGCTTTGCATTTATCATTTCTACAGCACGCTTCATCTCCTTCCACTTCTGACTTTGAGGACTGAACTGTATCTTCTTCAGAAGTCCAGTTCTTCTCGTTCTTAACCTTAATGCTGCTTAAATTATGAACTTTTACTTTTCTGCAACAGGGATATTTTAGCCCAAATTATGGTTGCTTCAATTTTAATGAGAATTTTATTGAAGTACGCCGACTTGCTTGTCTCAGTCGCTTAGCGACCTGAATGAGCGCACATGAAAACACGCCTCACTTGGTGAACACCATGAAACAGAGGGAAAACTATTTCATTTAATTAGTGATGTCTTTCTTCAACACCTTACTTAGAAAGTCGACGAATTACTTACTACGAATTAACGAACGGTTATATGGTACACATATGAGTTTACTTTTGTGTTTACTCGCACGCATGGCAGCAAAATATTGTAAGACCAGAGCTAAACAACATCAATTCAAAACGACTTCCAAAACAATAACATTCCGGAAAAATTGCCATGCGAAAAACCTGGTAATGGCTGCCATGAAAGGCTGAAATCGAATTAAGGAGAAAACAACCTTTTAGACTTATTACAGGCTGATTTCTGTGTCCAATAAAACATTTCCATGCCATGCCGAGCTCATTGAAAGGAAGAAGATTAGGAGCTTCTCAATCAACATTCAATGCTATGAAGCTTTATTATACTGGCGAAACCACAGCTGGCGGGATTTCGTCCGCAAGTGCGCGAGTGTTTACCCGTCGTGCAGTCACGGTAAGCGAATCCTTGTAACTGATCTGCTGAGATTAAATCAATGGCACGGCAGCTTAGCTGTCCATCTCGCTCAATTCAATCATGACGTGTGTCCGGATGCGTAGTGGAGCCAAAATATGTAATTCTTGTCTACCAAAAATGCAAATATGTGTCTTTTTGATAAGCATCTTAATTCAATGCACCGGACTCAAGGAAAGCATTTTCGAAAAAAATATTCAATGGACGGAAATCATCTGCGGAGATTGAAGAAGTCAATGAACGACCTCTGAGGAATAAGTTCAATAGTGATTTTCACTACTATTGCGAGAAGCAGCCGCCTCTGAAGTATGACTGAATTCGCTTACCATTACCTTTTTGGAATTTTTCATATGGTTGCATTTGGTAAGTAATATTTGGAGTATAATTTTAACTCAAGTGAATAACATGCTCATCGTTGACAAGTAACAAATGCAACCCCGGTTAGACGTCAAAATCTATTTGAATACTACGACCATACGTTTCTCTTTTTCATATTTTGTACAAGCGTTTCGCCCATTTCTACGACGTAATTTCCCGGCTAAACGTCCTTGGTATAAAGCTATTATGGGCCTCCTTCGTCAGTTTCCCAGCACTCATTTCGGCTAGCGCAATGGAAGTGAAATGTCAATGCATTCTAGCAGTTAGTTAAAAATAAAGCCAGATTTGACTGAGGAAGAAAACCACGGTTTCTCTGACGCCTGGGCCCATAGACATGAATCTATACAGTGGCGTCCATTTTTGCTCGCATAACGAGAAGAATTTCGAAAGATTTCAAATTTAAATTTCATGCAGAACCCGTTATATAACAGGGTGCGGTTATGTTGGTTTAATTTTGCGGGTTTTTTTTAATTATAATTTAATGGAAATGTTCAAATATAAACTAGAGCTGTAATATAGACCAAACCGACAGTCAGTTGTTGTTCGTATCTTACAAAGGCAAAAGCTACAGCAAACAAACATATTTCATTTAAAAATTCGATTTTAACAATCTTAAAAATTATGTCTGCAAAATCTGCTTTAATTGCGATTTTGTAGCTGTGGAAAAACAAAAAAGAAACAGATTTGCTCAAACTAAAATCCGATTTGCAACCTTCAACCCACACAAGGATATTTCTTCGTCCATATTATTATGTAGGAAGCTTTTCTCACCTTGTATATAGAGTTTTTCTGTCGACAGATGGCCCTAGTGGCGATGTAATCGTTAATTGCGACAGTAGGAGGTAATAGTCACATCAACTCGACGCTACAAAATTGTTTTGTTTGATTCATTTTGGTCTGTTTTCTTTGTAACTACTATTTAATATCAGTACATGGGAGGCACAGTGGACTTATCGTTATTGTGCGCGACTCCGGATCGAGCAGTCCGAGTCAGCCCTGGCCGGGACATTGTGTTATGTTCTTGGGCAAGACACTTTACTTTCACAGTTACTTTACTTTCACAGGTATAATTACTCTTAGTCGCTTCATGCTACTCTGAAAAGAAAGGAGATAAGCTCAGTTGATAGGCCACGCCGGTGACATGCAGACTTCTTTCTGTGACACTTTCAACGAAAAAGAAAAAAACAAGAATTTTTAGGCTACAAGTAAACTGAAAATTATGAAAACGTGCGAATCTTTCAGCGGATTCTTTGAAAATAACCCGGTGAGCTAAATGGTTTTTACGGCAGACTTGTACAAGAAAACGCGATGTCAATATTTCCCTGAACGGAGTTCCGGTTAAAAAATTGAAATGAATACTCTCGTACGCTTCGTTAAATTGTAGCAGGTTAAAAGCACCTGTTTGGCATAGTTTGTTAATGTTCTGCATTTACTTACATGATTCGACGCAATTATTAACCAAAGAAATCAATTAGAGATATATGAACTGGAAACATTTGATTGGTGGACAGACTTTATTTTACAATGCCCAAGATCCACATGTTTGCAGGAATAACAAAAAAACGATTGAATCTACCCAATCATTTACAAATGGACTCGGGGGGGGGGGGGGGGGGGGGCTAAATATACGTTTGACACTTCATCAAAATGCCAGCTGTCTTTTCTCGAGCAACGTCCGACTTAACCGCAAATTAAAAAGAAACGATAGTAGCATCATGTTATACCATTATGCAGTAGTAACGAAAACCGAATCCAGTAAATACTTCTAATTTGTACGCTTCCCTCACGTTACAGATACTTTGCTAGACCGTTTAAAAAATTTAATAAACGAAGTTAATTTTCTTGCTTCAACAGCAACAACTAACTTTATTTGCCTGACCATAAATACACACTTTGTTGCAAACGTTTTTTAAAATAAAACAGACTAGAACAGGATTGATCATTGTGAACATTTAATAAGGTTATGTTATAGCAACTGATCAAGTTACATCGCTTTGATTTGAACGAAGCCGGAAAAATGCGTAGATCAGGGCAACATATTTATTTTTATTTCCATAAAATGCATCTCTTGGAATAAATATATGTTATTTGCCGGCTGGGAGGTCCGTATAAGCTCGTATAGTGAAAAACTGTGAACGAGGTCTTGAAAATGCTGCCCGATAACTTTTTTTTTTCAAAATCTCAAACAATAATGCATAAGAAAGTGAGGTTCATCTTCAATTTGATTAGATTCACGAATCGGGCAGAGTCTGTTAACACTTGGAATAAAAACAGAACTATAAATACACTTTACCCGTGCTAAGGCAAAGTGACTTTTTGTCAAAGTAAAGATTACATCTACATTAAATAATCAAAATAAGTATGGGTAATCAAATGGGGACGAGTGAAATTAGGAAATAATTTCACGCGCGTTTTGTCAAAAATTTTGACAAAACGCAAGTGAAATTATTTCCTAATTTCACGAGTATACCATTTGGTTACCTTTTAATATCATGGGT
>OMLO01004685.1_pt1 | contig 11443 bp, 5 predicted proteins | sample 1674811 | NCBI WGS metagenome assembly OMLO01 (sample SAMN06265003, study PRJEB25207) | coral metagenome | isolation source: Coral host | place: Mexico:La Bocana,Puerto Morelos, Mexico | collected 2008-11-13 | reverse complement strand
ATATGACTTGGGCTCCTAACTTTCAATTTTGGGAGCCCGAAGGGCTCCCTAAAATTTTCCTTAGGCAGCAGCCTTGACATGTACTGCTCGATAGCTTTTATTCGAATGATCACATAGAAAGGCTACGTGAGATAAGTTGAAAGTGTGAAATCAGAAGTGCGTTGTTATTTTGTTTACAACTGATATGTGTCTGTTTCCGTTCACTAGGTGATGGAAGCCACAGAATCAAACTGGACTAGCCTGTATTTTGTGGCAGCTTATATTCTGGTTAACATGGTTATTATGAAGTAAGTGCCTTGTTCACTTTTTGATACTTAATGAATTAACCTGTTGTTATCATTTTGATATTTTAAAGGCAAATTTAATGAGTGTTTTAGGTAATTCTTCATTTCGGCAGCCCTAATATCAGTATCACTTATGGGGATAGCCAGGGAATTTTTGTTTCCGTATCTAGCGGAGATACACTAAATCGACTTTCACGTATTCTCCGGCCAGTGAGATAACCAGGGGTTTGTTTTACCAGTTTGTTTGTAGCCATTGCTATTGAGGCTTTTAACAAGCTTGGTACAGTGGACGAGGATCAACATCAAGTCAGACCCATGGAGAGACAGCCTTCAGACCCGAGACCGTCCACCACGGATGTATGTAGTTTTTCTTTTTCTTATTCCTTTACGAATAAGTTATAAACCATTTTCTAGTTTCGGTAGTGTGTCGGGAAACGATCGGGTTACCGAACGCGACTTCGTGGGTCTCGTCTTGGGACCACGTCGAACTTCGTGGTTCTCGTCTCGTTGTCCGCTTATGGATAAATGTAGTGTTTCTATTTTTCTATCAACTGTCTCGACTCAACTGTTACTTATTGTAGTTTAATATTTCTCTTCTCACAGACAACGGTGAAGCATCAAGCTGTTCATATGATACACAGTGTTGCCAGTAGTTTGTTTGGAAGCGTAAGAGTGAGTGTCTGTCTAGAGAACTATCAAAATAATTTACCATGATTTGTAGTAAGGCACGGTTTGCACATCATAAAACGTTTAACCTACATTTTTCAAGTTCGTGGCTTGTAATCTGTGTCAATCTTCTCCATCCTTAACCATCCTTTTTCCTTTAAGGTTAATTATGATATCTCTTTGGTGTATTTCTATCTTAGAAAACTGTTATTTTCAGGTTTTCTTCAATTTAAAGGAAGTTTTATCTGGACGGTGGCCAAAGTAACTCAAAATACCTTGATTTATTTCAACTTTTATGACATGCTTATACACTTTAGTTTATTGAGGCCTCTCCGAGTTACTTATTATATGCTCCTGTTGTGTCGAAGTGCTTAAATGGTGACTTTATGTCGTAGGCCGATCAAGTTGCGGAGAGAAGACAGTCTTTGGCACTTTCAGATTCGTTAAACTTGAAGAATGGTACGATCAAACGAGGATCAATCTTAAAGGTATTACTTCAAAATAATCAATCTTCTTTTTGGTGCGGTAGTATTGAAGGAATGGTGTTATTAAAACAAACTAACGGAAAAGGAATCTAGACCCTGTAGAGAAAACAGGAACAGAATGACGCCATTTTGTTCATCAACTGAAATAGAAACGAGAAATTTGTGAATCCATGGTACAAGAGAAAAAATCTTCCTGGATAGTTTTTGGAAATTCAATTTACTGTCTTCTTTATAGCATAGAAGAGCGTCCGTTGCGGAAGAAAAGTCAGAGGATACCAAGGAAGAGGTATGTAATTATGTGCTAAAGTAAACATTTATGTTTTAATTGTGATTCGAGGAAAAGGGTATTCCCAAGAAAAAAAATAAAAACGTATACCGTCAGGCCCACGCAGGCGGGGTTTGCCAGTATTGCCAAGCAGATCGCTGTTCATAAAATTTATTCCCTTACGATAAAGAAGTAGTTCAAAATTTTAAAGCACAATAAGTCGCAATGTAGTGTCCTGATTTCTAAGCTGCCAAAGTAAGTAATGTACTTGTATCCACATATGTGCCACGAAAAAAAAATTCAAATACAAATTATCAGCCTAACTGTAATTTTTAGCAACTTCGCATTCTGTTTACAGAGAATGATGTAACGATTATTGTTTTGTGTACAGGAGGACGTTTTTGCGCGGAATGAACTTGAGCATGGTAAAGGCGACAAGGTATTAGAGAGGTTACTTGTCTTTGTGATCATAACTTTAATCAAAGCTCTGTCTTTTCTTTAAGTGATAATTTCCTTACAAAGTCATATACATATAAGATGAATCTCCCATGAAAACGCCATTAAAAGTTCTCGCTAATAAGGCTCCTGGAAACATGTATATGTCAGTGACTTATGATACGATTTTGTTCAATGACCTGACGTTTTCTACCTATAAGCCACCTTTTGTAGTTTCATATTGTTGCGGCATGCTCATAGACTTGTGATGTCCTATAGGTGGCTGTACACTTTGTGTTTTGTTTTATGTATGGTTATCTACTAGAGCTGCAGATATCCGAAGATGTACATTTTAATTAAAAAATCCCCTAAAAATATGAAGTCAACCTTCTTCCTCCCCTTCCCACCCCCCACACAAAAAAAAGCTGGGACCTGGCATCAGAATGCGTGACTGTTGAGCTGCACGGAGTTGTGTGACGATAGTCACACAACAGTCATTCATCACACATCACGCATGCGATTTCTTTCAGCGAGAACGAGTTCTTAAGAAACGAATGAAGGAGAAGAAACTGGCAAAGCAGAAAATGGCAAACGCTGAACACAAAGTTCGTGTGGCGACGGCATTTCGAGGAAACAGAGAAACTGACCTTGAATTACAAGTAGGAGACGAAGTGACCGTTCTTCACAAGGTGAGAATTGTAGAAAAAAATGTAAATTACAATATTTAAAGAGGATAGCCCGCGAACAGGCTCCCGGCGCCGACGGAAAGAAGTTGGCGAACAAAGCCAGCTGAAGGGCTTGTAAGTGAAGGATTCGGAGAGCAAAGCGATCGGGGTGGGCTTGACAGGAGGCCAGCTCGCAGACTAAGAGAGGAAGCCAAATCAGTCTTAGCGTAGCGGGTCCTCTATCCTGGTCGAATTGGAATTTGGAGATGATGGTTTTTGTGGAGGGAGAAAAACCGGAGAACCCGAAGAAAACCCTGGGAATAAGACGAGAACCAACAACAAACTCAACCCACTTATGACACCGCTCCGATATCGAACCCAGCTAGGCCACATTGGTGAGAAGCAAGCGCTCTTACCATTGCGCCTTCCCTGCTCCGGAGTTATATAGTTAGTCCACTGGGATACCACGATAGAAGCGATAGTGGGACAAGCACTGTGCGAAAAGTACTTATCACCGAAAGTGGAGATAATTTTTCATGTTTGTTAGCAAGTCTTGAAAGTAGGTCGAAAGCAATAGAGATTTCAAACCATTTCTTGTATAGTGGAAAAAGGTCGCTTTATTTTATAGTAGGGTTAGTTGCACAGGGAGGCTCGAGTGTATTCTTAGATCTTGTTTTTATTTTATAGAAAGATGATTGGTGGCACGGACGCTGTAAGAATAAAGTTGGCTGGTTTCCTGGTAAGACTAAGATGTTTCATCATCTATCCAAAGAGATCATAATTTCTTTTTTAGGCGTAGCTATAGATTTTCTTCCGTTTTGTACAAGTAGGTGTTTTTACTGGTTCATAAGTACAGTGTGATTTAGCCTGAAATGTCGGTCATCTTCTGCCCTCAGCATGACCCCCTCGGGGCGGGAGATGACTGGCATTTCAGGCTAAGTGCGATTTAAACAGTTAGGATAGAGATACTGTGCTCTGAGCCAGCTATAAGACCAAAACTAACCATCCAATTTTCCCGCCTTTATAACTGGTTTCATGTTTTCCCGACACTAAAATTATATTTTACCTTCGAATTTCCTAATTATCTGAATCTGACATTGTAAATGGTTTGAACCCAGGAATCTACTCAATACCTCAATCAGTCTGAAAATATGCTCAAACTAAATATGTCTGAAATGCCAGCGGTCATTTCCTAAAAGATATACAAAAAAAATTGCCAGCATAGCCTACGTTCACCAAAGTACACAGAACTTGGTCATTCCACGTTGTTGTTTTGCGTAAGACGGCCACGAAATGTGCAAATCTTTACAACGCACGTGCAACCTTTTGTTTGGTGAAGTTTTCGTTCCCATTACTGTCGTGGTTTGGCCATCACCGGCTTCGTGTTTTCCCGCGCTTTCCCCGGTTGTTGTTCATGGTACCTACATCGTTTTGTTTTAAAACCCTTATTGGCTTATGGCACCGTTTGCCGCCAAAGTTAAACCATTACTGTAGGCAGACATGCACCGAATACTTTTTCCATCCTATCTGACTTGATAACTGTACCAAGGACTTTAGTGACCTCTTGTATAAGCGCTTGTTTCAAATGTGACGAAGACATTTCTTTTTACGATTCGTAGCATCTCACGTGATCTTGAGAACAGTAAAGGCAGTGCCAGAGTATGGGAAAGGCAAACAAAGAAGATCTACTGCGGGAGGGGAGGGTGGGGGTGGAGCCCTGTCCACTCAGGCAACGAACGACGACGAAAATGCTAATAAGGTATGTAATCAGGAAATTTAACGATCATTTTCTCTTTTGGCCGCACTATGGTGGCGGTCATGCGATCACTTTTGAGCTTAATGACCCGACTTCGAGCGGCTCACAAATTACTTTTTCGCAAACTGTGTCTTTTAAACGTGTGCTTTTTAGTAGCGTTAAAACTTTATCATTGTGTTAATGTTAAAACTTTAATATTTATCAAAATTCTCAGATTGTAACATTTTGTTTCAATGGCAGCTTTAGAGAAATCTTTCGTTCCGGTACATTTCATAAGGAACAAGGATAAAAAGTGGATTTTGTATCTTTATCTTTTAATTCTACCGAAAAGATTCTGCGCGTTGAAAGAATATAAATTACACACACTTGGACTGCAAAACAGAATTTTTCTATAAAACTTTATCTTTGTTTGTCAACCACTGTAGGTTCATGACCTTGTTAAAGAAAAGAGTTCTTCGTCTTTAAACCGGAAAGAAAATACTTTCTTCCGTGAAAGGGCATCTACATTAGGAAGTCAAGGCCCGTAAGTACAACACATTTTCGTGTTTTTTTTTTAGTAGATTTGCGGTAACTTTCGAGTGTAACTGTCTTTTTTGTTTTAGTCTTGCTGTTATTGTGCTCAGCATGTGGCTCATAATTTAAGATATAGGTGCTGTAGATGTAGTTTTATCAAGTTGCGCAAAGATAGAACCTTAAACGAGGCCACTCGGTATCAATTTTTGTCATCATTTGATTTGATAATCATGATACGAGCTCCAATTTTCGCTATTTTATTTCCTTCTATAGAGGAACACCTCCAGCAGTACGCGGAAGGGTATGTATAGATATCAAGCTATATCAACCTTTGCAGGATTAGTTTGAATCGACTCTAAACATTTGTTTTATGATTCTCTGTCAGATGAAACTGAAGAAAACGGGAGACTGGAGAAGAGAGATTCTTGGCGAAATGACTGTGATGAACGCAGAGGAGGTATCAGCTTTGGCTTTCTTAGCACTTTTTTTTGTTGAAAGTTCACAGCTTACAGTTTAGAGAAAACGGTTTTCAGGCGAGTGTCGAAAAGTAAACTGGTTTTGCATTTCTCCGCCGCTACACGATTGGCTTAAAAAAACCCGCGCAACTTTTTCATCCAATCAGAAGTAAACCAAAACCAATCGTGATTCGTTCGCACGTGTTTTCCCGCGCTTTGCGTCAGCTACACTTTTGATTGGTTCATTAGATTTTCTGTGTCCTCTGTGATTGGCTAGAGTCATTCCTCTGGTTTTGGTTTAATGACACTCAACTGAACACCGCTCCAATGTACAAGTGAGAAGAATATTAAAGAATAACACTTATTGTTGGTATTTTATTTTATATCTCTCTATTCTTTTTTTTTTAGTTACGTGAATTGAACAACATCATGAGAGCAGAACTCAGAACACCAACAGGACTACGATCTAAGAAACTGGTACAATACTAAAAATCTTCGTAATATTTAGTAACGCGCCACAATCCGACAGTCGAATCTTTTTTATCATAACGCACAAATGTACAGATGGGTAAGAAGTGGTCCATTAGACAAGCCAGGGTCAAGGACCTTCCAACATAAATCATAGCCTGTTTGTTTGATTCTTTGATGTTTACCGGGCTTAACCATTCCCTCTGTTAACTGTTGCGATGAAATCTTATTTCTCCCTACAATAGCAATATATTGTCAAGCGAACAGGTGATGAGAATAAAGACAATCATCAACTCACTAAGGGCTTTTGTCTCGACGTAACACCGAATTCTCAGAACTACACGTACAAAAAATGTGTGACAATCAGTAATGAGAATTGATATTTTGAGGAATTGAAAGGATAATTTTCTTCCTTTTTGTAGGGCCCTCTTAGATTTAGCACTGACGATGACTCAATGAGGTACAGTACATGTTGTTTAATTCTTGGAGTTACTCCAGAGTCTCTAAAGGAGCTTAGTCAGGGTATTTTGAATTAGTATATACCACACAAGTGAATAGTGCTTTTCGCGCCTGCTGATTGGCTAGCTCGGAGGTGATTAGACAAGTACTATTCACCTCCGAGCAGACGAAGAAAAACAAAATGGTTAAACAAGTAAAGTTACTCTTTATACAGGTTACTCTAAAGTTACTCTAGTTATTCAGGTTGTGTGGAGTGTAATATCCTCCACTTCGGTGATTAATTGTTAATTATTTCGGCCATGTACAAAATTACCTATAGATTAAATCTGAAAATATTAGTTTATTAAGAAAGAAAAACACCAAAGAGATACTAATAAACATAAAGGAACAAGGATAGTTAAGGACGGAGAATATTAACACGGATTATAAATGACGAACTTGAAAAATTTTGGCAAAACTTTTCAAGATGCCCAAACCGTGACGTAGGCTAATTTAAAAGTAGCGAACTGTTTTAAATGAAGTGGATTTTATAACAGATATTTCATCACAATGCTTTTTTTTGTGTCCAGGGAATGTCCAATCAATGAAGATCATGAACTTGTGGATATAAATCAAGGTCAGTAAAGTACCGTTTCATGTTAAGTTTGTGAGCTGTAAATATTTTGAAAATATGGTTTCATCCTTTCAGACGAGCTGTCTAGAAAATAAGAAGACTGCGAGTAGTCCCACCGTTTTGCTTTGTCCGTCCTGCGTAACTCGAAATCCCGGGGAATGAGAAACGCGTTTCTTGCTCCCAGGATTTTCACGGCAGACTAGACGAAAGAGGGACTATACTTTTAGTCTAAAAAATGACCTGACACACTCGTGAATTGCATCTTAAATCTCACTTGAAAGTAAGGGATAGCTGTAATTTCTCCCTTTTTTATAGTAATTGTTTTCTCGGCAAGCCCACCAAATAGTAAGAGTCCAGTTCACGTTCAAAGACAAACAAGAGACTACACTTGTATCATTGTGGCAAAATGCTTATTTAAACTGTTGTTTTGGGGGTTTCTTTGTGTGATTCACAGAGAACTCAAGACAAACAATGAAACGCAACGTCGCTAAATTCCTCGCCTTGGTGGTCTATAAAATTCAGCCTTTTGGCTTTGTTTTCCCATTCCTTTAGTTTTGGCACGAGCTTTCTCCTCTGAAGCATTTCTTTTGTTAGAAACAATTTTGACGGAAATTTCTGCTTTTGCTTTTTACAGGAAGGCCAAGCAGCGGTATATCACTGGAGCCTAGGCCCTACTCTGCTCGTTATATGGGTAGGTCTGGGAGTCCACGGTTTAGTCAAAATGCGGTCGGTCCACTTAACAGATTGCGTCCTGGAAGTGAAAGTAGCGGTGAAAGGTCTCCAGTAGTGAGGATACCCGCAGTAGAGGTAAGCTTTTGTTAAATGGTTGTACCGATCAGAAATCTTATGGCTCATGTAGCTAACTAACTCAACCACAAATTGAATCATGGCGCCAAGTTCCATTGTCTTCCGATACAGACGAACGCCAACAATTTTACAATTGTCACTTCTGTTACACTAGCGTGACCTTTTCCTCTTAACCTCATCAAAGTCGAGTATGACCAGGTACTCATCATAATAGAAAATGACAGGAACATACCGTGACCTTATTTGACATAGTGTTACACTAGCGTGACCTTTTCCTCTTAACCTCAATAAAGCCGAGTATGACCAGGTACTCGTCATCTTAGAAAATGACTGGAAGATAGCGTGACCTTATTTGACATAGTGTTACACTAGCGTGACCTTTTCCTCTTAACCTCATCAAGCCGAGTATGACCAGGTACTCGTCATCATAGAAAATGACAGAAACATAGCGCGACCTTATCCCTTAACTTTATGACTTTGAATTTTGAACACGGCGTGACATTAACATGACTAAATCTTCGTATCTCTTCAATGCCGAGCCAGTGAACAAGTAATATATATTTTTGTGTTTATTTTTAGTTTTTCGGCCCTGGTACCCCTACTCCACCCTCCACGTGTACAGATCAGGTCACTGCTTCGTCAACTAGCAGCGCGAGGCTATCCCCAAGCCCTAAGACGTCACCAAAACAAGAAAAGAAACCAAAACAGAAATCGAAAAACGGCGAGATGCCAGAATGGATGGTAAATTTCGTCGAAACGAACAACTTAATTGTCGGTAAAGACGTTAAGTTGGATGAAACAAAGACAACTGGACGTCGTTCTTCGATGACTACGAAGACAGGAACTCGAACAGGAACCGGAACCGGAACTGGAACTAAAACATCCGGTTCGGGATCCCCACGGACCACTGGAGGAACTACCGGGACGAAATCCCGCGCGTCTCCTGGTGTGGCCAAGAGAGGAGGTACAAGTCCAGCAAGATCTCGAAGTCCTGTTGGAAGACCTGTCACGCCAGGTAAACCAACGAATAGAAAGTCAGTTCCACAGTAGATCAAATTGAATTGCAGTACACAGTGACAATGGAAACGACCACTTCGTGACGAAGAATTTGTGGCGTGACAGAAAATACAATGAAACGTACAGGTGGTAACACAAACTATGAAGAGGTACGCAAATTAATGAATCTCAATCAGACAAAACTGTCACACAGTATTTGTAGCGTGATGCAAACTGGGTGTCGAGCCAAGGACTACTCTACCATTCAACAAGTACTAATGTCAGCTGTAAAGTGCATTCGTTTCCAGCTCTCATTACGTTGCCAAAAAATACCATACATCGTGGATTTGCAGATATTTCTTACAGAAACTGAACGGTTTATGAACAAATGTAAATAAGCTGAGTGGATACTGGGAACGAGTTTCCACCATTCCACGCTATGAAAAACAAACGTCTACTGATACACATAGTTAGCTATGTACAGAAGATTATTTATTTTTTATAATTTGTAGATGGAATGTAATAAAATTTCTTATAAAAAAAGCCTAACTTGTTTACGGAAAAATCTTCTCGTCTATTCTCTTCTCTTTTAATCTGTGCATACAGCAGATACGCGGCCATACCTTGTTCTAAGGTCACATAATTAGTTGGAAAAATGTAGCTGGTCAGGAGTGTAGGATTTTGTCGAGGGTCGAGGGTAACATATCGAGGGTCGAGGGTCGAGGATCGAGTTAATAAAAGTTAAACGTTAATATTAAAAACATTAGTAATCACTTTCTCGTCTTGCGCGTTTTGTTAGAATTTTCAAGCTCGAGGTCACAGGTTTTCACTACACGGACAGACCCTGAGCCCTCTATTGGGTTTGTTTACACAATTTTGTCATTGCATTTGCTTGCCCTTGTCTTCAAACTTTGCGTTCTCGAGTTAAACCTTCGACCCTCGATATGTTACCCTCGACCCTCGACCCTCGACAAAAACCTACACTCCCCGAGTTGTCTTGAGGAGCGAGATAACTCGGGGACATTCATATAAACGGTTGTTTGAATTTTACAACGACACAAGAAAAAGTTAACTCGCCCAGGGTAACTCGGCTGGAGGGTTCCCGCGGGTACCCGAGACCATATAAATGGGGCCTCAGAAGTAGCCATGGAGAGTGCCGACGAGGAAGAAATTTCCGCCGAAGCTGAGAGTCATCTATCTGCTGTGTGTGCGAATGTGATGAGAGATGTGGCTATTCTAAAGAGTGGATTGGATATTTCTGATATTTCACCTCAGAAGAGGAAAAAGCCATTCATCGCACGACTCACACAATTAGTACAAGAGTTTACCTGCACTTCCAGTAACAGAGCACTGTACGTTTCACGAATACCTGATAAATACCTGGGCCGGGTTGTTCAAAGCCCGATTAAGCTAACCCAGGATTAGTGAGAATTTTGATTTCAGTATTGTGTTTTTTGCGGTGAGGTTTTGTTTATATTATTTTGTCCTTCAGTTTAGAACTTACGCAATCTCATGCTACACAAAAGATAAAAAGTGAAAAACATTTTTAAACAAGAAAAATTTATTCCTCGGTTGACTTTTAACCCTGGGTTAGCGTTAACCGGCTTTCGAACAACCCGGCCCTGATAAATAAAATGCGTGTGTGATTTAGAAGAGGGCATTGTGTGACGGCAGTCCTACATATCGTATTTCAGTCACTCGAGCTCACCAAAGCTTGTGGAATCTCCTCCAATTTGTGTTGACGATTTTCAGTATGTTCGAAACTGGCGAGTGCAGAAGGCGCAGAAGGGATGCATATGCTCGAATTCATGTTCACTAGATGTGAAACAAACGTACACTAACGGCTGTATGGCAAATTTAACCTGTTGTGTGCGATTCAACAGTTAACCTGTTGTGTGCAGAATTATGCCGAATTATGACGCGATTCACAGGTGAAGAAATTTGTTTCTCTTGTCTCACTACATGAAAATCAAGTGTAGTTATAGACATTTGAATATGTTTCTCGTCATTTCAACGGCCAGTGAAGATATAACTGACCGAAATAGTTATTTGTGTACAACGCGTTTAATTTTGTTATTATGCATTATCTCATTATGGCCCTATTGCTGGTTTTCACCTATCATGTGATCAAACCTAAAAATCGTAACCATTCGATAAATAAAGTCACGAATAAGGGATGTGATAGATGACAAATATACAAACAACTTCGCCAAGAATTAGGTCTCTGCTGTTTTTCATTCGCGAGTTATTCGGAGTGGTGTTTTACCCAGATTATAGAGCTTTGTATGGAGACGCCATGTTTGTGCCCCTCGGAGGGGCACAAACATGGCCGCCGCAAAGTAACAAAAACATCTGTCGTTGAGTTGAGCTATTGAAACGCAACCTTATTACTCTAGAGCTCACACACGTTGAAATAAATATTTATTCTACTACAAGAATTGTTCAGTTAGCAAAAAACAAAGCGATTACTCATTTTTTGACCCACACGACAGCCTTCTTGGGCAGACATTTTAGTCACGCAACGCAAAAGCATGGAAATTCAAACGTGCCCTATTGCAAAACGAAGAGCCCTGTCG
>OMLO01004684.1_pt1 | contig 11445 bp, 5 predicted proteins | sample 1674811 | NCBI WGS metagenome assembly OMLO01 (sample SAMN06265003, study PRJEB25207) | coral metagenome | isolation source: Coral host | place: Mexico:La Bocana,Puerto Morelos, Mexico | collected 2008-11-13 | reverse complement strand
ATCGTCACTGTGTAAAACCAGAGTAAGAGACCACACCCACGTGTGCTAAAAACTTCCCGCCAAGAGCAGGCGTCACGATTTTACTGCAATCCTGCATATTCTGGTGCTTATAACAGAGAAATTTTTTTTGGATCACTTGAAACTTCTCAGTTCACATATTCTAAGATAGCTTGTACATGATCGGTTCGCTCGATTCCCTAAACTCGGACTGCCAGCCATTTAGTAATTTGAAAACCGTGACGGCGATCTGTACAGCTTTTGTGGATCGCTCGGGAGTTGTAAATCGACACTTGATAGTCTGAGTTGGATGGGTTCCTTCAATTCCTTAAATCTGAGCAAAATATAGGACTGTCGGTCATTTAGTGATTTGAAACCCGTGACCTGCAGTCGACCTAAAAAGTTTTCAAGTGTCTCGTTCTTGGCCGTACATTACCTCTACTATCCATAGTCGAGCGTCAACCACGCGTTAGACTTGCGATCTCTACAGCTCTTCTGCATCGCTTGGCGGTTGTAAATCGACATATGATAGTTTGGATTGGATTCCTTAAAATTTGAGAAAAATATCAGACTGCCGGTCACTTAGTGATTTTAAAACCTTGACAAACTACCATTTAGTCACAGCGATAAGGTTTACTCTACTTTACCTTACAAAAGCCGAAACACAAACGAGGAAACCAGGTTATGTGACATGTCATGTTCACAATAGCGGAGAAAGCTCATCGTAACTCGAATCATGGCTGGAATCCTGGCTAGGATCCTGGCTCAGACCCTTGCTCGAATCCTAGCTCAAATCCTGGCTCGGATCGTGGCTTCATTCTTAGTTTATCTCCTCTTCGATGCTTCACAATGTACCTCGGGAGCAGTTATATAAAGCACATGTATGAAATGATTAAATGTAGGGCACTAAAATTATTAACCCAGAATCTTATGTCGCCTAAGCGAACCAAAAAGGTATGACTTGGCCCAAGGTATAAGCTGAAATGTATAAATCTGACTAAGGAGTGACGATTGACATCTTTTTTCCGATGTGATCGATATCTTTGCTTGGTTTTCAAATAAAGATCAGCTGCCAAAGCTTCGTGTGAACTTGGTTTTTTGATCGATAGAAGTGATCTGCGTCTACCAAATTGTAGCACTTATCTAAAACGTGAGTGAGTGACTGACTGAGTATAGTATAGTATAGTATAGCGTAGCGTAGCCTAGCCTAGCCTAGCCTAGCCTAGCCTAGCCTAGCCTAGCCTAGCCTAGCCTTCGGGGGTTAGTATGATGCAGCGATGTGAAAGCCAAAGGGAAGTAGCGATGCTTACCCCTCTCCTTACCCCAAAGACAACCACACTATTTGGCACGTGGAACGTAAGGACCATGTACGAAGCAGGTAAAGCTGCTCAAATTGCTGCCGAGATGACCACTTACAACCTGTCAATTTTAGGCCTTTGTGAGACAAGGTGGATCGAGTCAGGCTGCATAAGGCTGTCAACAGGACAGACTTCCTCTACTCAGGTCACGAGGATGCAAATGCTCCCCACACCGACGGTATTGGATTTATGCTGGCTCCACAAGCTGCGAAGTCACTCATAGGATGGAACACAGTATCGTCCAGGATAATAACAGCAAGGTTTCATACTAAGATCGGAAAAGCCACCTTCATTCAGTGCTATACGCCGACAAACGAAGCTAATGATGAAGCAAAGACTGACTTCTATGAGAGGCTGCAAGTTGTCATAGACAGAATAGCTATAAAGGACTTGATATTGTTGCTCGGGGATTTTAACGCTAAGGTGGTGAGTAACATTACAAGTTTTGAGACAGTTATGGGAAACCAAGGTCTTGGTGAAATGAATGAGAATGGAGAGCTGTTTGCTGACTTTTGCTCCTTCAACAAGCTTGTCATCGGCGGAAGCGTTTTTGCGCACAAGAGGATACACAAGGTGACTTGGGGCTCTCCAGACGGCAGAACCGAGAACCAGATTGACCATATCTGCATATCATCCAAGTTCATTGCTTGATGTTAGAGCAAAGACAGGGGCCGATGTTGCTTCAGACCACCACCTTCTTGTAGGCAAATGCCGTTTGAAGCTGAAGAGCTATAAAATATTCAGCATAGCTGGTGGGGTCATACAACACGTCGTACAACACTGGCATGCAGAAAATAAGCCATAAGTACAACATCAGGATGCTGAAGGACGATGAGACGAAGAACAGATTCCAACTCACCATCTCCAACAAGTACTAAGTGTTGGCAAGCCTGCAAGAAAACGAAGAGCATCGGGAAGAAAGGGAGATTCATGAAAAATGCATGGAAGGAGACGTGCGAGGAAAACGCTGGGAAGAGAGTGCAAACAGCATAAGACCTTTTTGAGTCTAGACACCCTGAAGAAGACAGAAGCCAGGAAGAAGGTGAAGGAGACGTTGAATCACAGCAGAACACGAGCTAAGAAGGCAGAAGCTTGCATCAGATACACGGAAGTCAACAAGGAAGTTAAACATAACATCAGAAACGACCGAAGGAACTTTGTGGAAGACCTCACGCACCAGGCAGAGGAGACATCAGGCAAAGGCGATGAAAAAGAGCTATATTCCATCACAAGGAAACTGGCAGGTGATAGAAAGATCCCAGACCGACCTGTCAGAGACAAGAGCGGAGAGTTGCTCACTGACCAGGAAGAACAGCGAAAAAGGTGGGCACATCATTTCAAAGAACCTCCGCCAAGCGAGATGCCTCACATACAAACAGCCGACACACCTTTGCAGGTCAGCGGGAATAAGCCAAGTAAAGCAGAGATCAAGAGAGCCATCTGACAACTGAAAAATGGAAAAGCAGCTGGCCCTGATGCCATACCATCAGAAGCCATGAAGGCAGATTTAAACACCTCAACCAAGATGCTGTATGAGCTGTTTGGCAAGATCTGGGAAATGAACGAGATACCAGGCGAAGAAGACTACCTAATCAAACTTCCAAAGAAGGGAGATCTGAAGAAATGTAAGAGCTGGAGAGGCATTATGGTGCTGTAAACGGCCGGAAAAGTACTGAATAGGATAATTCTGGAGAGGTTGAAAGTAGCAGTGGACGAACGATTGAGGGAAGAACAGGCTGGGTTCAGGTAAGATAGGTCATGCACAGATCAAATTGCCACTCTGAGGATCATCTAGGAGCAGTCTTTAGAGTGTAACTCTCCTGTTTATGCGACCTTTGTAGACTATGATATGGCATTCAACAGCGTTGATACGGAAGTGTTGTGGAAGATGCTACGCCTCTATGGCATCCCAGAGAAATACACCACTCTCATACAGAAGACCTATGAGAAGTGCACCTGTAGAGTCATCCACAACGGAGTTCTTTCAGAACTGTTTGCGATGCTCACTGGAGTGCACCAGGGTTGCTTGCTGTCGCCCTTCTTGTTCCTGCTTGTCATCGACTGGATGATGCAGAGGACGACAAAAATCATCAGGATGGCATACAGTGGACACTCACGACCGGCTAGAAGATCTGGACTTCCCCGATGACATCGCATTTCTCACACATAACCACAGGAGCATGCAATCCAAGCTAACAAAACTGGCAAAAATCTCAAAGCAGATGGACCTTAGGATCAGCAAATCCAAGACGAAGGTGATGAGGGTTAACACCAGGAATACAGACAGGACAGAATTAGATGGGGACGAAATCGACGAGGTGGAGGACTTTGCATACCTTGGACAGTGGATCTGATCAGGACATACGAGTGAGGATCGGAAAGGCGAGAACTGCATTCGCCATCTTGACACCTGTTGGGAGGTGACTTCCAGAAAAACCAAACTACGGATATTTAATACCAACAAAAAGTCGGCCCTTCTTTACTACTCTGAAACGTGGAGAGTAACAAAAGCAAACTCCACCAAACTGCAGACCTTTGTCAACAAATGCCTGAGATCCATTATGGGCACCCACTGGCCAGACGTCATAATGAATGAAGAACTATGGACAACAACTGAGCAGGAAATGATCAACATCCAGATAAGAAGGCGCACACAGGAAAGCTAACTGCAATGTCACCACACAGGCACTCAGATGGAACCCACAGGGGAAGAGGAGCTGAGGCCGTCCCAGAAATAGCTGGAGGAGGACGGTAGATGACGAGGCGAGCAAGGCAGGCTACACCTGGTGGCAGCTTGCACGGATAGCCCAAACCAGACCAAGATGACGAGTGGTGGTTTCTGTGGACCTATGTTCCCCCTGGGAGCGAAAGGGTTTAATGATTTACCTATTATTTTTGATGTAACTCTATTGTCAGCTCCAAGTAAGTACTAAGTTCTCTCGTTATCGCTTAGATTTGCGTAAAGTGCATCTTTGTTTGAAATGTGAGAATGGAACTCTTATGGTAGCATACCCCTGGCAATACATCAAGAAATGCAGTTCGTGTTCTACGCAATTTTCTTTGCATACTAAGCATGTTCTTTCCTCTACCGGGATTGATGCTCCTTTATTTTCATATTTTCCAGTTTGTATTCGTAATGCGTGACATCCTAACCTAAGCCTTGTGACTGACTGAGTGACTGACTGAGCGACTGGGTGACTGACTGAGGGACTGACAACTGACTGACTGACTGAATGACTAATTGAATGACTGACTGAATGAGTGACTGACTGACTAAGTAGTATAGTATAGTATATCTTTATTGTGCCTTATTCTCCAAAGGGAGGTATTGGTATGTTTACAATAAAGGTTTAACATCAACTAGTACAATAAGAAATAACATTCACTTGATTCTTTTACAATTAATTAAAATAAAAATTATATTGCTCATTTCGTTGGTAAGTTGTAAGTGACTGAATGACCAAGTGAGTGACTGACTGAGTGACTGAGTAACGGAGTGACTGAATGACTGAATGACTGAATGACTGAATGACTGAATGACTGAATGACTGAATGACTGAATGACTGAATGACTGAATGACCGAGTGACTAACTGACTGATTGACCGGGTGAGTAAGATTTGCTGAAGTTCTTTTGATCGATTTCACCTTCAAGACACGAGTTATAAATGAAAATAACGACTTTTACTGTTTAAAATTGGTTAGCAGAAACCAGCGTTAAAGGAGCATTACGAATGACTACAATCTTTAGCTGCTGACCGCACGTAGGACATTGCGGACACTCGTTTTCCTATGCTCTATGAAGTATTATGAATGACTAAAATCTCAAGTTCTTTTGATGTAATGTTTTCATACTATCTGCAATTTAACTCATTTATTGTTGGAGCTTTTTCGTCAAAAACACAGTTTTTAGACGTTTTGGAGATTTTCAGCCTAGATATGAGCCAAATTAGATCCATCTTCTCATAAAGGCATACACGATAGCATGCCTTTCTTTCCACTAGCACCGTGTTTAATGACATTTCTGCTCGGGAATGCACAGAAATGAAAAGAAAGTGACCTACGTCTCCAGGCTTTTTCTTTTTTTTTTCTTTTTGCGGCAATGATTGATCCTCGACTGGGTTTGCTTCCAGTTCAAAATTTCTCAAAAAGCATCATTGACTGACATAGAGTAGCTACGTGTACTGGTAGTCTAAGGAAATTTTGCTCCAAGTTCTTTACTCAAATTTCTGAGCATTTTCGTGCATATCTCAGGCTCCATTCAGCTGATCATTCTGATCTGGGTATCATTGGAAAGATCTTTTCCTCCTGCAGAACTTGGGTACAGATGACGCCCATTTTGGTCAAAGCTGATGACGTCAGAGGTCAAACAAAGGCCAACGCTCGTCACAGCCGGTTACGGCCGTTCTAGGAGTCAGTGGGTCAATGCAATGTTATAAATATTTGTTTCAGTTACAGTCAGGATCGATTCAAAAAGGCCCTGCTGGCAAAAAGCTATGTGAACCAGATCAATGTAAAGATCATTGACATAATTTCTTCATACGGAAATTCTTTACGAATACGAATTCTTTCAGTATTAAATACCGACAGATCAGGACTGTTTGCTTGACATACAGCTATTTCGAGAAACGTTGTCGGAAAAAGCACAAAATTGCACAAGCCAATCCCGAAAGATAGTATGGGTAGACGCATTCTGTCATCAGACTACTGAGACCATATCTCATATTTTCTTTGACTGTTTTTTCTTCTAATTCCTTTTGGAATAAGATATGTGAAAAAATTATATACAAACTTAACAGCTGCGTTTGCCTCTCTTTAGAATATCGCGAGATTATTTTAGGATTTTTAACAGTGGAGATGAATCTCCTAAACTATACAATCATCTTAGGAAAAACGTACTTGTGGACTTGCCGGTGTAAAGAACCGAAACCATCGTACAGCCACTTTGAAAGAATTTTATTAAATAAATACCAAACCAAAAAGTATATTTCCTTTAAATGGAATAACATCAATCTGTTTAAGAAAAAATAAAGAATTTTTGAGGAGTTGTTTCTTTTAAACACTTAAGGAAAAAAATTGTATAAATAGTATAAGTGTAAGTAGTATGAGAAGCAAGGAGTAAGGAAGCAAGTATACTGTCAGTGTAAATGTAGGCATAATATCAGTAATGTAAATAGTGTACGTGTTTCAAGCTGTAAATAAAATTCCATTAAAAAAAATTAAATAAAATAAAATTCCATTCAAAAAAAAAAAACAAGAGAAAGTTCTGGCCCGTTTAAGCTTAACAGGGCAATATTTCTATAGCATCTCATTGGTTTTATGAGAGCTTTTAAAAAGGTAAGGTTATCGACGTTGCGGCCCTATATGAAAATTACGCACCTTTAAGTATTTTGTTTTTTGCGACACGACGGGACATGCGTGTTGCTGCATGGATTTCGTTTTCGACCTCCCTTTCACCGGCAACTCTACGTGATCAAACTGTGTGGAATCCCGATTTCTTGAACCTCCCGATAACTCGAACCAAAACCCGTTCTCCCCCTAAGTCAAACAGTGTAATATCTCAGAATTTAACTGGAAACACGGTCAAATATGACTTCTCTGCTACTTGTAGGTAGTGATGTTGATGTATCTTCGAAAAATATTTTTGACTAAAGTGTAGGTGAAACAAGTTTAATGGAGGCAAAAACAATCCTCCGCAATAAAACAAAACTCCATAAACCGGAGTACCACTGTGGTTATCCACTATCCAGTATCCGTATGTCTTTTTAAAAGGCTACTGTTTTATTTTGGAAATTATTGAATCATCTAATAACTTCTTTTTGTATTAATTCATGACTACATTTGTCTGTTTGCTAAATACCGTGTATGACTGAGAAAATTTCATCATTGTAATTGGCAGTCATTTTAAATTTACATTTCAGTGGAAGTTTATAACTTTCTCAATCATATAATCAAGTAACTGTATGAAATGTGAAGCAATCAATGATCGATATCAGCCGTGATTAATGATATTTTCCACCTCACTTACCTTAAGGCCCATGCAATTATGAGAGGATTTTCAATTTTTTAATATCAGTTGTAGTGCATACAATTCATACAATTATCGACATAGAGGAACCTGATTTGTAAAGCGAAGGAAGTTACCTTGAGCTAGAGTGTCAGACTGTACATCTCCATCATAATTCTTTGCAGCCCAAACAAAACCACCAGGTGACTTAAGGGCATATGCCACCTAATGAAATTAATTCAAATGGGCAAGCATGTAAGCTATTTGGCACAAAAAATGTTATCTACTTAACAATATTAGAACTACATGTATCAATGTTTATATGTGTTTTTTCTGTTTCCTGATAAACTGTAAATCGATTGTACGCAGATTTTATTTTACAACGACAACAAATTATATTATTTTATATGTACAACAGGTAATAAGTCTAATCTGAACATTTCAAAATACTAGTACAATGGAACAAAGGCACAGATATTAAGTCACCCTTTGTTTTCGTACGGTGGGTATAGTTTTGGTGACTAAATCAAAGGCCCCTTTTGGCAGCTTATGGATGAATAGGGCAATTCCAAGTTGAATTTTGCCTGTGTGGCAAGAGTCTTTGACCAAAACTAAACGTATGTCATCTTTTCATTCATTCTCATGAAAATCAAGTCATTTTCATGCGAAACGTTTTGTATCAGCACTCAATCTGAAAAAGAGGCAAAGAGCAACTGGGAAGTGGAAGTAAAGTCTGCATATGAGCCAAGTGGCCCAACAGGCCGGCGTTTATCCCGGTTTCTGTGGCATGATGTGACCAGGAGTATTTCTACTACCCCCTGGATAGGATGTTAGTCCATAGCAGGATTACCTCCAATATTAAATTCGCCAGTACCCATTTATATGCCTGAGTGAAGAGAAGCTCTGTGAGAGTCAAGTGTCACAATAGAATGTTCCCAGCCAGGGCTCGAACCCAGACTGCTCGAAATTGATTGAATTGAAAAATCAAATAGCAGGTTGTTTACACAGACTGCTTAACAATTTTAAAATGAACAATTAATTTTTATTGGAGCTGGAACAGTTATTTTATTCACTTGTACATGAGATAGTGTCAAAGAATAACAACAGTCTGTTGCACTATGAAATTATAAATCAGAGTTCACCATATTCACCAGTCAGTCCAAAATTGACTCCTAGTCACTGGTGTTGGCTATAATATATGTGTAGTTTTAGTATTGGTGAGTCGGCAGTCCTTGTTCTATTAACATTATGAAACAGCTGTAAACAAGTACGCAAAAAATCATACCACACGATTTTAACAGTTATTTTAGACAATCAAATTGAGAATGCTCAGCCTGCCAAGAGTATATTACCCAAACTTTGTTTACTTGAAGATTTATCAAACATGAACAATTTGATTTTAGCTTGCTGGTAAATGGGAAATCTATAGAAAGAAAAGTACCTTCTTCTTTCAATATCATAATAATGATTTCAGACAGTTTTGTTTTCAATCTGAGCCTAAATTGAAGGGGATGTTTTTGTTTACAATTTATAACTATGATAATGGGGATGTGGAACGGAAGTAACAAAGTGTTATATAAGGAGGCTCTGGCCCAAGGTCAAAACCTTGTCTATTTTACATAGTGTCTGTGACAGGAAAGGCTTCTCTTTCATATAGCTTCTAGCTTGAGACCCCTGTCACAAACCTACAGTGTACTGTGGCCCCACTAGATTTCATTTCTTGGATAAGCACTCAGTGAAGTTTGAAATCCCTGTCCTGTTTAGTCTTATAATACCTCCAATCTGGAAAAAGTACACCTTAAGTAAACTATTAGGAGAAGCCATTAGCTTAGTGCAATACAATAATAACTGAACGTCACTACAAACTGTAGAGCAAACAAGTAAAATAACAATAAGTGTTATAATCAAGTTAAGAGAAAATAAAAGTATATAGTATTTAGAGGAAATTGTTTGTGCTAATCTCACAGGCATTGCAGTAATTTTTCAAAAGGACTGCAGATATGTCTCTTCTAATAGATTTTTGCATTGATTACAGAACATACTTATGTTGACAAGTATCAAGCATTGTCTCCTCCGTAGATCTTCATAGTCTCTTGGACGTAATTTGTCCATCCATCTCTAAAATATTTCAGAGAGTATTTAAATTACTTGATCGTACATGTAGGTTGACTTGCATATACCATCTGTGAAGATATTTTCACCCGGTCAAACTGCATGAAATACAAAAGAAAAGTGCTGTGAATGACAACAAAACTAAAAGATAAGGCAATTTGAATCTCTTACTTAATGTACATGTATTTTAAAATAACCTACCGGTAACAAGTTAAATCATGGGTTTCGAAACGAACTTCCGATTATTTATCACTAATACAGACAGAATTTCAATGTATGTATACAAAATTAGACAATAACGATACAATAAAACCAAACCTTAACAAGAACCTAAGCTTACCTTGGACTCCACAAGGAGAGAAAGCAAGTGGAAACCATGAAATTCTCAAGCCACGAAAAAAACTACAAGCTTCCCCATCTGCTTGACACAATCTCTCTTTCTGGCTTTGTCTTCTCAGATGTCTTGTATCAATTCATTGACCTTGGCAACTGTGCTGTTGTGACCAGTTCATGACCACTTTCCAAAATACCTCTACCAGCTTGCACCTATGTGTGAGCAAAAGCTGATAGGCAAAAATGGCCGACTTCAATCTTTGAATGTGCTAAAGAAACTTGTTCCAGGCTCTCCATTTACCGGGCAAAATGTTTGCCTTTCTAGTCCCCCCTTGTCAAAAAACCTTCCTGAAGACGACTGAACACTCTTGAACAAAAACAATACTTAGCAGGGGATGTAGGGGAATAATATAAAAATCAGAATCGAGTGAGCGTGCCAACTGCCCCCTATACTCATGAATGAGATAATACTATGTCATCCCTGAGCAAAAACGATGCTCCCATAATAGTTTCAGTTCTTTTCATTTTATAGCCCTAATTCTAATCCTCACACCTCACAGTAAATTACTTTTGCAACCCGTTAATTGTACGAAAATGAAGGGTTTGCGAAAGTTACAGTCATAGTTTTGCCGAAACTGTAAAATTTTAATGCAGATTTATGTTGACAAACAGGTTACTTGGAAAATTGGGGCTACAGATTTTACTTTCACACATCCATATTTTACAAAGATACATACTTTGAGATCCAGGGGCATTAACTAGAGACGAGGTAAAGTGATGAGTTATGTTATGTAACATGTATATTTCTATAGCACACTACTATTACAACAAGGGGAGGCACATCAGGCTCATGGTGTACAAGCCTAATCCACAGAAAAAAAGTTAGGGACTGGTACATTTACTCATAATTCTTAGCGCACGAAAACTCTAACAACCCTCATAGAAGCGTACAGAAAAGTCCTACGATCTTCAAACCAGCATACACAATACAGGGATACACAGCACAGGGACAAATATTGCAAAGTTTCTGTACTGGTCTGTTGATCATTCCTTTTTTAGCATGACTGTATGAGTTCTATCATCTTTTCCAGGAAATGTTTCTGTAACTTTTCCAATCCTCCATTTCCCTCTGGGTATGTTGTCTTCCAATATCAAAACGCATCCATTTCTTCAATGGCATTTTTTTCTTCACACACTTTTGACAGACAGTGGTCCTGGTAAGACTAGAAGTGGATATTCATACAAAAACTACAACAACTTTATTTGTACTAAGCTATACATTAAATTAAATGAACTAAAAAAAAGGTTAAAATAAATAAGCCTGCAACATTCTAAGTGAAACTTCTGCTTTTCTGGGCACGTTATCGGGTGGACTTTCCAGATCTCTCCCAGTGGCTAACAAAGCTAGGCCATAATTTGTCCATCAATGTTATCATCACCAATGTAAGTCAGAGAAAACTGATCATGGCTTCTGTCTGTCAAGGCAGTCATCATCGCTGTGTTGTTAAGTATAGCTGTCTACAAAACCTTCCCCAGGTGTGTATTTTGGACTCAGCGAATATCTCTATTGATCTTAAACTTAAAGAAGCCTTTTATATAAGTAAGAATAAACCTGACCTTAACAAACAATTACACCATT
>OMLO01004683.1_pt1 | contig 11446 bp, 7 predicted proteins | sample 1674811 | NCBI WGS metagenome assembly OMLO01 (sample SAMN06265003, study PRJEB25207) | coral metagenome | isolation source: Coral host | place: Mexico:La Bocana,Puerto Morelos, Mexico | collected 2008-11-13 | reverse complement strand
GCGTTTGTTTGGGCACCAACATGGCGGATAGCAACCGTCGTCAAGGCAAAAGTCACGTGGGTGAAAACCAAGAATTGCGTAAACGTTTGTCACTTCGTTTGAAAACAGAAGAAAAACTTTTTAAAAATCTTTAAGCTGTTGCCTCTTCGAGACGAATTCGCATTTTAAACTTTACGAAATAATTTTTCATCATTCAACTAAAGCTGTGCCTTCATTGACATCAGCTGAAATAAAAAAGTCATTGTCAACATAAATTTATTCTCCTAAATGATGAAGTGTAGATCTATCCGTGAAAAATTTCTTCAATTGTTCGCTCAATATTTTCTGTCAGTTGCCTGTGTCTGCCTGGCATTGTTATGATGAACATGTGAGGAACCAGTTAGCAGATAATTAGCGACATAACTCAAAACTTACGTACCGTGTTAATTTCCTTAAAGAGTTACCATCAATATTTTTAGGTACAAGTTAAAGATCACGACATATTATTGACAACGAATGGATAGTTTAATGAAAGTTGAGTATCGCTGTACTTTCTCTGCACGTTGCGTGGTCGGTTTTTGGAAATGTGGTCAAACACGATCGTTCGAGTTTCATATATTACATCAATACTAAGGCTATGACTTCGTTTATTTCAATACCTGGGAAGACATTTGGTTAACTAGCTTGTCCAGCTTGGCAGTTTGGTATTTCAATAGTGTCCTCAAGTCATCTATTTCATTATGTAACTGTTGGTAAATCGTAGTTAGTTTGTTAGTTAGTTAGTTAAAATTGAACGATGCCACAATTTATAACGAAAGACTTGGCTTTCTTACCAATCCTTCGTTTGCAATGAGTTTTTCTACTTGTTGCATTCGCTGTTCCTGTCGAAATAAACAGCAAATAAACGTGGCTTAGAGAGAAGATAATAAAATGTGAAACGCAGCTTTTAGGACATCGTGTGCTATAATGTGCTACTCCACAGCTGACATGTAAAGAGGATCGGTCAAAAGACTGAACACGAGAACACTAGAGCAATTAGACAAGTTGTTCGACAGGACTTTCTTCGACCCCTCCCCGTCCTCTTCTGCAGTTCTAAAACACTCTTACTCCTGTCAGCAGTTATAAAAACAACCCCGGAGAAACGGGTTGCGCATGATCAGCACAACTAATTATAAACGAGTGCATAGTGAATACCGTCTCCTTGACACAAGGATATAAAATTCACATGCTTGAAGTTGTTCTTGACAATTTGACAACACATATTCATCCCGATAGATATTCAAATACGCACATACCTAGGTACAATGTATATAAAATTTTAATGCTTTTTACACAGATGCCTAGTCTGCCTAGAAAAAGACTTGAATTGTTCCAAAGTTGTAGTTTACCTCTTGTTTATTAGTAAACCCTTCCTTTTATTAATACCTAAGCTTTTGCATGACAACGGAAGCAGTTAAGTACCTGGACGGGGTCTTAGTTTCTTATGGACTTTACGCTCAATATCTGCACAGAAATTAATTACCATTCTTTTATCCAGCGCAGTAATATTCTCTGCGACCTTCTCAAGTCTATCATTATCTTCTGATTTCGCTGCGCTTGTTCTACCAGGCACTAAGGGTAAAGAAATATATCTCCAAAGATAATTATGAATTCTAGCCTAATAAAATGGAACTTTTTGGCAGTTGTGATGGTCCTGAATTGGAAAGCTAGTAGTTTTTTAACTAAGACTTAAATTGTCAAATGCAACATGACTGAAAACGACATCAGCTTGGAGTGTTTTTTAGTTTAACAGGAATACTGTGTTATTAGCAAAAAGATAAATTAATTAGGATAAAGTAATCAAAATCGGAGAAAGACAATACGGACGAAACCAATCGCTGTCTCTTATCGCTCAATTCAGAAGCACTGAAGGAGGCGGCTCTCTTGTAACGGTGATGAGAGGTTGGGAAAGCGGGAAACAAGCAATGTCGCGTAACTTCCCCTTAAGTTATTTATCTCGATCATCAATGTTTTGATACTGGTATCGCAGAATTTTCTTCTATTTTTGATCGGCTAAGAAACCAAATCATACACGACTGGCCTGCTATCGCTATTTCAACGATGCCAGTGCACAAAACTGGAAAGATATCAGAAATCCCATAGGGTTGACGACGGATACCTGTCTACTCCCGAGAGTAATTAATATAGAGTTCCTAATTGTCATCGTAGATTCGTCTTTCAAGAGAAAGAGGCGATTGACAATCAACTCAGTAGTTATGATTGCTCCACGCCGGCTACGAAGGCCTTTGATACCAACAAATATACTAAAAACATATGTATACTGAATAGCGTGTACAGTGGAAATCTGTTTGCGGTATTTAGCTAATTTTCCCGCAGTCTCTGATGTCACAAAAATTACGAACATCTAAGAAACAACTGTTATGGCACAATACAATATGACAATGGCAGGCACAGTCGTCAAAATACACGGCCGACAATGCGAATTAAGTTTGCATAGTTTTGTTTTTTTTTTTTTGTTCCTGCTGATGAAAAAGCTAACACTGATAGAAATAACATTCACTTTATGTAACCTTTTTTTTCTGGAATCCTCTTTCTCTGCCTCGGTTGTTTTGAAACTACAGTCAAGGCAGCTCAATACCTTGATTTATCGTGCACATTCCACTGATTTCAGTAGTTAGTGATCTGTAGGACAGATCAGCAATCTATCTTCTCAAACACGGACTTCTCTTGAAGATTAGCCTGAACATTCACATCACTTCAGGCTTCGAACTGTTTACATTTAACACGTCCTTATTGATTTGGAGATAATTTAGCCAGAATATTTGAAGCAGTGGGTTGTTGTTAAGAAGGTCACAGCGGAAGATGTGTAGAACCTGGTTTCAAATGCAGCTTTTGCCTAAGGGCTATATACATCTCGGCTACACAGATTGCTATATTGACTTATTTCACGTGATAAAAAAAAATGTGAAACAAAATACCCCTAAATACACTTTTCTCTGATGAACTGAATGTTTTACTAAGACATGGTGTTCTTTTCCTTTTAAGCCAGAGGAACAGATTAGGCAACATATCGAAAACGCAATGGCAATGCCAAATGTAAAGCAATACTGAAAACATGAGTTTTGTCACGTTTTGAATAAAGAGGTTAATGAAGAAGTATTGCTAAAATGACACAGACAGCAAAAACGCTTGATATCTAGATAACGAGTCCAGCCTGATACTCTTAAAGGAAATAAGGGCGACCGCCTTCTGGCTATACCATCCCATGCTGAAATGTAAACAAGTTCAACGAGAGAAACGAACTCGAATTTTTCCAAGAAGAGTCTATCTCCGACGGACCTATTTGTTTGATAGATCATTCAAAGAAAAACGTCCCTCAAGAAGTAGCTATAATAAGGTCTACGATGTATTAATAAAGACCGAAAGACTGTTCTAGGTTTACCAACCAAGCCGGGTTTAACATTAAAAGGGGACACATAATTTATTTTTCATGTTACGTTTGCTTAAATGTAAACATCTTTCGTTAGGTAGTTAGAGAAATTTGCCCATTCTTGACCCGTGTGGACTTTGGTCATCTCATTCGTCAGTTCTGCTTGTGGGCTAGTTCAGAGCCTCATACAAAGTTCCTCATCCTGGACTATACTCGGTCATCGACTCGTCTTAATCTTTAAACTTGAGAGCACTCTGAAAACTTATTTTATCTCCCATTAATCTGAGTATGATCTGAGTAAGACCAAAGTATGATATTATCTATTTATTATCACTTTCTGAACATACTTAAAAGAAAGTGCTCGGCTATATGGTTCTCGTAGTCATATAATGCTAAATACACTCGTTACACTTTTTTTTAAATGTCTAATCAGGATGTTATTTGGATATTTCGGGAATCAAGAACTGCTCATTTTACCGGTTCAATCGGATACTATGAAAGTAATTTCCGCTACTTGACCGTTATGAAAACTTAATGTCCTGTTTTTCCTGTTTCCTTTTAGTTGATATGAGGAATAAAGTTTTCAAAGCAATTGCAGGTCTTTCCTCGCAAAACGAAGTCAAATTATCGCTGAAAATGGAAGGCAAAGAAGCGGTTATTTTAAGTCATAGATTGTCCCAATACAACTGCCCCAATACAAGTACATACATATGTGTTAGTCTAATCGATGCAGCAGACTTACCTGAATTGTTGGTACAAGAGCAGTTTCTTACTCCGACCGACCCAGAGAGAATGAGCAACGTCAGAACAAGAGAAACAATTGATGTAAGACAGACCACTACTAATAGCACAATTGATTTATTAAGTGATGGCGTTCCAATGAGGCTATCGTCCTTGGTGTCTTCTACGTCCCACTCGCATTCGCGCCTCACGGTTATGTTTTCTGTTTTAGTCACTCGGCGAGGACGTGGCGCCTGTGGGGTCTCCATTAACTTGGGTTCCATGTCTTCTTCATCAACATAATTAGTTGGGTCAATAACCTGCTGCTGGAAAGCTGGGTTCACAACGACAGCCCTTTGGAAGTCTCTTCTCGATGGACGACTCGTCGACTTGGGACGATGGGGAATTTTTTTTTCTTCCATTGTCCATGCTCTTGATATCTCGGGATGGATTTTGCAGGGAGGAAAAAACTTGGCCATGGTGAGACACGCCACAAAACGATCTTAAGCTTTTGACTCTCGAATTGACTTTGGTCGAGTTTTTTTAGTAAGTAATTGCTAGTAAAAGAATCAAATGTTCTTTCGTTGCCCTTTTTGCATATTAAGAACAGGCACAAAGTTGACCTAAGCACCCTTAGAGATAAGATGACGGAACCCCGAGGAATTGGCAATATCGGGTATCCCGGATTGATAGTGGAAAGATTTTCATCCGTTGCCGGTGCGATCTCTGTACAGCCTAAACAGAATGGAAGTATCGAATTAATTCGCCAGGTACTTTGTAAAATGTCGTGAAAGCTACTAGATGCACACACAGCACGTCTCACTTTTTAAATGAGTTTAGAAAAGGCTCACGCTGTTTATTTTCAACACTAATCAAAACTGTTTTTATTTGATTTCCTGCTAGAATAGCAAACACAGGAAACACGCAGTGACTGGTCGCTTGCTATTCTTGAGAGTTTTCGTGACTGCGGCTAACGTCAGCCCAAACTGTTCAAGAGGAAATGCAACAAGGTTTTCACAATTCCTTCACATCCACGTAGGAAAGGAATCTCGAGAACGTTTACCTATCACGTAGAAAACTCAGTGAGTACAGGTCACTTTTTTTAATAACACCCTCGAAACTTTGTACCATTAAAATCTAGAACAAAATTCGTTGATTTTAGTGTCAGACTATTTAGACTAGTACTAGTATTCGAACCCGGATCTTCATGTTAGACCTCCAGTATCGACAACAGAGCAGAATAGTGACTATGTTGCTATTTAAATAGCAACTCACTACACCATGACGTCAGCTCGACGAAGTGTTTCAAGCACTTGTCTCTATGGACCCATGCAGTGTTGCGTTGTGATTTTTTTCGGCTCAGCTCAGTTTATAATGTTCGGTACCATTGATTAACCTTCCAAAACCTAGTTAACGTTGCCGACCAATCCTAAATATAGAATCTCTCATGCAAATAAGAGGCTCGCAGGAGATTTATGGCACAAAATCAGTGCACGATGCATGAAGCAGCAGATCGTGTTGGAGGGTGCACCGGTTTTGACTGCCGCTAAGCCCTCTCGAAACTTCAAGAGGGAGGTTCAGCTGACGCTAACAACTAACAACTAAAAAACGCTAACAACTAAAAAAGGTATTAAGAAAATACCAAGGGGAACATATGAATAAAACTTCCGAACAGCTACGTTCCTTTTTATAGCTTTTCATTTTAAGAATCCTTCTAAAGTTGCTTTGTTTACATGTTTGCAAACAACAGTGTTTTGTAAATGTTTGTTCAGCGTCGGCGTGCCTTCAGTTTATGGATTTTTTCTCTAACCGCAAGGGTCAACTAACTTATTTTTTATAAAGAGAAATAGGAAAAGGAGTACACTCTTCCATTAAAATCAATTTCAAGAGCCTGAGTTGAGAACCCAATTAAATTTTACTTGGGTATCTGGCAATTAAGTGATGCTTGGTCCAAAACAGTCCGCGGACGAATACGATCGGGCTATTGAAGATTAATTCCAATTGCTGGTTAAGAGTGCTACCCAATTGAGAGGACGTGATGGCTTTCTAGAGATGCTAATGAGCTATTTGCAATTAACCTATTCTTGATCAACTTCATGTGCGAAGATGAAATAAATAACTTTTTAGATATCTTTCTTTGCTTGAAATCAGGATTTGGGCACCGTAACGGGGGCTAAGCCGGAAAGGGAAAAGGCTCGGACACCCGGTCGAACGAAACCAACCAGCACAATCTTTGATAAAAATAAATGAACGATTCCGGCAACCCCTCAGTCCCCCCATTCCTGCCGTTTGTAGTGTGAGTTCGTCATTGAAGGGCGGAGAGGGTGGTTTTATTTCTTATTTTATTCAGTGTCTAAGATGGAGGAACGCTGATTGTATATAAAGCTATATATATCTGAGTGAATTCGCAAGAAGGTGCCTGTTAGGTTTTCGCCCAGGGGCGGGGGGTTCCGTCACGGCGGTACTTGCAACATAGCTCAGTTACATTATAGCTCACTATAATCCGATTTATTAAGGTGAATGATTCCAAAGGACTGGTTAAAACTACCGCCACAACCTTATAAAGCAAAATATAATGATGAGGAACTTACAAACTGCCAAGCTTAATTTGTGCCTGGCTAAAGTTTTTAGCATGGCTTGCAGAAAAAAAAAATGATCTTTGATATTGATACATGTGTTTGTATTTTTTGTTCATTTCATTTGCGCGTGCAGCTCGTCCGGATGATTTTGGGATTCCATAACACGAGGTTTCGTACAAAATGGTATAGCCAAGAAGTTTGCCATTGTGATATTCTTCTTCAATTGGATATATTGAAATGTTGACGCTGTCAACTCCAGGATATTTCTTGTCAACGGTCAGGTAAGGGCTTCTACTGGGTACCATGTATGCGATGAAGAGAAGGAGAAAAATGAAAACACAACAATATGAAATAAAAAATAAATAAATCACTTTTTAACGGTAGTAGTAGCTAAAATTGCATTTTAATATTTTGATAGCTTTTTATTAAGAAAATTAATTTAAAATTCCACGGGACAATATTGGTTATACTGTCTTAGTGGCTTTTGCGATATTGGACTTTTTGTCCTCTGCTCTGCTGGGGTAGGGCCTTAATAACATTAATGTTTGATTTGGATTGGAACAGCTATGTGGCCAACCACAGAGTCAAGTTTATCAGAATCACGTTTGTATTTCGTCGATTACCTTTCCCAGCAAACAACGCAAGTGGTCATTCAGTCGTGATATTGCTCTTGTATAGAAAGACAGTGCACCACGTGTTTGATGTAACTTTCCTTTTCACACTTACCACCTTCATCGGTAAAACCCAATATTTCTGAACTCCTGCGTGGTTGTCCCAGCTCATCCACGAATATAGTGAAGATACGATACTCAGTGTTTCCTTGAAGTTCGTGAGTCGTTTTAGACGTGACGTTTGGAAAGACAATGTCTCCTGCTATCTCTTTACCGTCAGTAATTTCTACTATTGGAATGTAAGCCCGAACCTGGTTTCCGAGAACGTCGGTTAGCTTTTGCCATTGAAAGCTTATACTCGATTTTGAAACATTTAGGACGGTGACATTCCATCCATCCACCTGTGGTGCTGTAAATAATGTTGAAAAGTTATTGTAACGTGACTATAAAATATCTGCCATCTGTAACTGATCGAGGGCTGTGGACCTCGGATAGGTTGTACTAATCGTTACTGCACATGTAAATCACATGACAACGATGACACCGCGCTCAGGGGGGATATTAGTATGTCTTTGTTCCCCAAGCAACCCATAATAGCTATTTGAAACATTAAAACTGGCCACCGTTTAGCAAAAAACCTGTCGTTTACAACAGGGAATGATTCCGGGCGCTTTTTGTCTTCTTTCTCTTCACAAAGAAGAAAGAAGACAACAATTTTAAATGCCAGAACCCCAGTCATTCGGGTCATGAGCGGTTCTCATGCCTCTACAGCAGCAGGGAGCTGGTTGCCGGAAGGAGATTATTTCAAGAATATATCGTGTGGCCATTACAAATATTAAGAGCTAACCGAGTAGGCTAACCGGAACGCTCTGGAGGCTAACCGGAACGCTGGGCTGAACAGTAGACTAACTGGGGTGCTATAAATAGATAAATATACTCGTTCCCAGTGCATTCGGAGAAGCCATCCCGGTAGGTAATCGCTATATAACCAAAAAGGTTCTTACGTTAACATTTAATAGGGACATAATCGCATCTGGGGCTGAGATTTTTAATTCCTTACCATTGTCAATACTGCCGTTAAGGATGGCGTATCGGGCAGTAAAGGTATCGTACTGGTTCATCGCTCTAACTTGGACAGAAAGGTTCAGGGTTGAAGTGAGAAATACACCTTCAACAGGGCCACAGTAGCTGTCAAAAAGACTGTTACCATAGCCATCGGTAACGTATACACTAAACCTGAAAAAAATGATAGTGTACAATTAACTTAAATTGATATTGAACGAATTTCACCAGAATACGTTAAAGGATTTCATCTATTTAATAGCGTTTGAAGCTCGAATAATGTGCGAGTAGTTGCTTGTAGATCATCCCAGTTGTCTCCCGTTGGCATTTCTTTGGCAAATCTGTTAGTTATCTGTTCTGACTTTCTGGCTCGGCTGTTTTGACAATGCTGTCAACATTATTTCCATTCTGCAATAAACTTCAATAAATTTCGCTCCCCCAAAATAGCTGCGAACCAGCATATTTCGGACCAAATAAAAAATGGCCATCGTGTACGAAATTAAATCCCTCTGCATATTCTCCGCGAAGCAGCATAACTTAATCGCTGCTCTCGTTGATCCATTACACGACGGATCTGCCAGGTTTAATTCTTGGCATAAAAAGTGGCCTGCTCCGAGTACGTTTGAAGTTTCTAAGGTGAACAAAGTTTAGAACATCAGTTCATGGCTGGAAACCACCGTCTGAAATTGTAACATGAAATTGATGATGAATATTTTTGCTATACACAAATTTTCCTAGTGCGGAAGGGGCCTATGTTTGGGCTACCGATAATTTGAAAATGATACTTTTACATCACAGCAATAAAACAGAAAACGACGAAGCAAGGACTCGGCATCTTACCTACAATAATCAACTGGATCAATAACAAGAATTACGTTATCACCATTTGGTTCTGTGATGTCGCCAATGTTCCACTGACATTCACTCTCTGTTATTTTGTCACCCCTTTGGAAGGAGAGTTCTTGAAGTGGTTCCTTCACTAGACCACCGCATTCTGTATATAACGAGAAGTTACTGTAAGTTGGTCATTTGAAAATCTCTTTCTGTACAGATGAAGCCGTTTTCATTATTATTATTTAAGAAATAGAAAACATGTACCTTGTTTCTATCGAGTTCTATACAATAAACCAAGATATTCTCGCGTTTTGATTGGTTCTCGCCTATGATCTATTAGAGGACAGACACACAATTGACGTCATCAGACCACAAAGTTTTTCCTTCTGCATTTTAAAATGGCAGAACGTTTTGAAAATTAAGATAATATTTTACGTGATTGGGCAAAGATAAGGTACAAAAAAAGTCTTGTCGAGGCATTGAACAGGTACGAGAAGCAGGAAGAACTAAGAAAAAGCCGTTTCTCTTTTAGAGAATGACTCAGAAAAAATAAGCAAGCAGTCTCAGTCGGAAGTTTAGGGAGACTAAACAAAACACTAAATTGAACTCGCTTTGTCTCGAATTTAACAAATCCAACAAAATGTTTGCTAAATTATTTTTTTTTTAAATTTTAACTTTTCTCAGTCTCAAAATAATTGCTGACACAGATTGATGTCAGGAATGAAACATAGAATCATCACTTCTTAAAATCAGTTAAAATAAACACGTAATCTTGCTTTCCGACGGAAATGTTCCAGTCCGTTTCAGGGCACAACAGCGAGCAAAGCATAGCTCACTACAGCTCCAGCCAACTGTATTGCAGCCATAAGGTGTCTCCGATACTATGTCGAACTGATTTGAAAATCACCAACCACAGAGGACACAAAATTTCCACTGTCGGTAACTGCTCCTTACATTCAAAACTCGAATCAAATGGCCTCCATTGTTATCCGCAACCACAAGTTTTCCGAACGTATTCTTTCAACTCCTGCAATATTCAAGGCAACATCCAAGCTTTTCAGCTCACAGGGCTGTTCTGATGACAAAAACTGACTTGATTCTTCCGGTATTTTCTTAAAGATTTGTAGATTTCGCAGTTCAATTCTGCTTTCGCTGTAAGTTTTCATTCCACGAGAAGCCATTTGAGTCAAGTTTGAAAGTGGCGTGATTTTTCTTGACCAATCACAATTCCTTGTTATGCATAGTAACCATTGAAATTCATATGTGCATACAATGTTTCATTTTGTATAGACAACAGATTACGTCAAATGGCTTTTTTTCGTGTTTGCCAAATTGGGCAAAGGCCGGCTTTCCAGTACTTGGGAAAGATGTTGATCTTGATTTTGATTTTTGTATGTTTTTTTTTATTGTATAAAACAAATAGATTCCATGTTGCCGTGCGTCTGTATAGTAATAGATCACAGAGGACGTCAAAATGTGGTAAGAACATCAGTGGCACCCTCGGCTATCGCCCAGTGTGGCACTTTTTTGTTCTTACAACATTTTGACGTCATCTGTGATCTATTACTGAACTGAGACGCACGGCAACATGGAATCTATTAGTTAAATAGAAACACGGTGTTAAACCAATCAGCGCGCGTATTGCTTTGGGTTATTTTCTAAATCATTATCACATATTTTAAAGGGTAGCATACTTTACTTTCGTGAGCATGACTTTGAAAAGTACATTCATACTTTCGTGAGCATGACTTGGAAAAGACGGACTTGGACTGACGGTGATCTATTTTTGTTTAACATTACTATGTAAGTGCATTGAAGCTGTAGAAGGGTTGGGAGTATATGCGTGTTAAAGCTATACTAGGGGGTTGGAAATTGTGACGCAAGCACTAGTTTTTGATTAAACACTGAAGAGTTTAGGAAAATTTTCTTAAATCTCGCTGACCAGTCGCTAAAGCCTAATTGTAGTTTGCAGTCCTTTATCTCGGGTCTGTACGATAATTTCATCCTCGATCGCACGAGTAAATTAAGAAACTAAATCTTAAGATTTGACTAAAGATGAAACTCTCCATACGGTCCTTTAGCATTTCACTGCACTCAGTATTGAAGGCGATACGTAGATATGGATCGTTTTAGGGAGTGGACACATCATATGCAATATATCTTGTAGTAGTGTAGCTGTATTTTGTAAGTAGTGTGGTATTTGTACTAGTATAGTAATTTAGAGTAAGGAA
>OMLO01004682.1_pt1 | contig 11447 bp, 11 predicted proteins | sample 1674811 | NCBI WGS metagenome assembly OMLO01 (sample SAMN06265003, study PRJEB25207) | coral metagenome | isolation source: Coral host | place: Mexico:La Bocana,Puerto Morelos, Mexico | collected 2008-11-13 | reverse complement strand
GTTCCTTGCGGGACATAACCCGTATCCCGAGCGGGCAAGATAGCTCCATCTTGCCCGCTCGGGTAGCCAATCACAACGCTAGATTCGGTTCATCTTGCCCGCTCGCAGAGCTAGTCGTATAATAAATATGAAATATCACTTATAGTTTAGGTCTTTTTAATTGCAGTCGCATTCTTATATACGATTACCTATTCGTATTTAATGACAAAGAAATTCCTTCTCCGTGATTGGCTGAGAGGAGGCCAATTTATCGTTAATTTTTAATTTGCACTGCGCGCGAATTGACGAGCGCGTACATTAAATGACTTACTCAGTCATATAATTTATACACAAGTAATCATGGATTTACACTACTCGAGGTATTTCGTGTGGTTTACCTTACTTTCCACGTTACACAACAGGACTCCTACGCTGCCAGGTTTCCTATTTCCCTTGGGTTGCACATGCGTAACAAGTACTTCTGTCATACCATAACCTGGAAATCAATGTTTAAGTCATGCGATTACACACAACCTTAACGTGTTAAGATTCACTCTTACACCTGGGTCAGATGTTCTACTTTGTTACAATACGTAAGAATCCGTGTCGAGAAGTCAAATGGCTCGTCAATACCAGCGCTTACTCTCTTTACCGTATAGCTCGTGATCAAGTTCCTGATTGGGTGGCAGGAAAAACAAAAAAAACACACAAACAAGCAAGCAAGCCTGTCGAGAGAGGCCTGGGAGTGGGGAATAGCGCCCGCTGTCTCTGACAAGAAGTCATTGTCTCTGTCTCCGTATATGTCAAGATAAGGAGAGTGGTAATCTTCCCCGTGGGAGGGGGGGGGGGTGTTAGTCGCACCTCTACCCCAGTAAAGTAACGAATATATTAACCCTTGTAGTTTAAAACCACTTCTGGGGGGTTGCTCCAAGAAAATAGTTAGGGGTGTGCGGCCTGATTTTCAAAACCTTTACTTTTTTTAAGGCCAAACTCTGCGAGTCCCTAGTCCCTAGTCCCTTTTCATGACCTGACCAAAAATTCGATACGGCCTCTGTTTAAGAATTGCAAAAGTTTTTGTTGATGGTCCTATCGATAACGATGAAAAAGTGTAAATCGTTGACGTCATCATTTCTAACATGCAAAACTAAAACGCCACCAAAGTTTCGGTCGTCATCAGGCATAAGAGACGGTATATTTATTTCTGTTTGCAGTTTTTCAGATCGTTAGTGTGCTTCGTTTGGAAACCGTCGCATTTTGAATTTCAGAGTTATGGCGGTCCTTTACACTGAGCTACGATCGCGTTTATCGAAAAATATATACTTATCTCAAGATTTATGACCTTTTTAGAAGTTAAGTTTGCCAAGTTATTTGTCTTGTCAAGTTATTTCTTTCAGTTTACCTTGTCTGATGTGTTTCACTCGAGGCATCCTTTTTATCAGAGCCTCCTCAAGACCCTCTCCCATTGGTGCAGCTCCACACGTCACTTCTTCAACGCTCGATAAATCATATTTATCAACTAACGGATGCTTGGCAAGGAAAAGGACAATGGGAGGAACAATCGGAGCATTTGTTACCTGCAAAACGAATAATTATAGAAGTCCTTCACCATTAGTTATGGTAACGAGTTATAGGGGGAGCCCATTTGCGCTTTTTATAAGGTCAAACACAGATGGTTTCTATCTGTTCAGTCACGCTACACGCGATTCTACCTACTTTTGTCTTACATGAACACAACGTAACTAACATAGCCAATGATTGTGTGATATGCCACCTCAGAGGACACGTACTACCTCGCCGACTTTATTCCATATAGTCGGAGAAACTGGGAAACAGGAAATGTGTCAAGTAAGTCGATGTTACACCTAGACCAAGTAGCATTCAATCTGTAGAAAGACTGCCGTTATTTTCGCTATTGCACATGCTCTCTCTTTCAATTTACGCGCCAAACAGCGGCCCCTTGTTCCCTTTATTTTGGGCGTTCGAAACCAACATGGCAGATGCACAAAATTAAGGGAAAGCCTTTCTTCGGTGAATTTCTTGAATTTCAACATGCTGCAAAAAATGAGGGATGTACTTTAAAGAACTCGGAACCACAATAATATAGTCTCACCTTGTGATCTTGCATGGCCTGCAAGAACTTTTCAGGTTCAAATCGTTGCTGCACAACAAGCTTCGCGCCCTGATGCAAGCCTGAACCCATCATTATAAGCTGACCGTAAATGTGAAAAAATGGAAGAATCGTCATCACTACCGAGTGCTCCGTCAGTGAAAAAACTTCGGAACCCTCTATGATGTATGTGTCAGCTATCATGTTAAAATGCGTGATCATCACTCCCTTGGGGACCCCTGTTGTGCCACTCGAATATGGAATGCTCACGACGTCATTTTTGTCAACTGAGCAGTGTGACGGAAAACTGGAACCGTCGTCATCCAGGAGATTGGACAACGCCTCACAATCTTCAGAAACTTCGTCACCGACGACAATGATTTTCTTTATGTTTCCCTGTGCTTTACTCGCAGCTCTGGCTTTGTCGATGAACGGAGGGCTTGTTACGAGATAGCTGGCTTGGGTGTCCTGTAGTTGTCGCTCCAGCTCCTCTGTAGTGTAGAGTGGATTGACTGTGGTGACTGTACCTCCAATGAAACCGACACCGTAGAAAACGATAGGATATTCTGGAACGTTAGGAAGGTAGATGGCTAAAACATCTCCTTTCTTGAAACCTCTTTTAACCAAAGAGGAAGCGAAGTTTTTGGTGAGGGTTTTTAGCTGAGTAAATGTGTACGCATGGCCGGAAGTACCATCGATCTAAAAAAGAAAACCAATCAAAACTCAGAAGAAGGTTGATACAGCAGCTCCTTCAACTTGGTTAAAAGAGTCTGGGATGGAGTCGGAACTTAGAACAGACCTTATCGTCGCTTAGTAATTGTAATTTGACCGTGTGGAATACAACTGAGGGCGTAATTGCCACGGAATAATTTCAAAATCGGACGAGCGCGAAGGGCGAGGCCGATTTGAAATAGTGAGCACGATTACCCCCTGAACTGTATGATACGAGGTCCAATTACCAATTAATCGTATTTATGAGAAATTGCGAAAATAAAAGAGTGTGTGGAGAACTTCATTTTGAGCGAGGGGGTCAGTAATGCCTTTATCACAAAGAAGCCATTGAAGTGCGCGTAATTGAGGAGCGTATCACGTGGTTATCCAATTTCAAAAAGTTCAAATTACTACGGGACTAGTTAAAAATTACAGGGGGGGATGATCAATCATGTCTTCATATCTTTCTCCACAGTTAAAATATACGATCTTTCATTTAATCAGCATTCTTCACCTCCTGCGGGTTTATTACGAGCTCACAATGTGACCAGCTCCCAGATGGCTTGATACCTCGATTGGTTCCACCGGTATCGCAGAGGTGATGGCTTCGGATCCCGTTCAGGTCTGAAAATGTTTTAGGCTTTGAAGTGCCACCATGATCAAATTCTCGTCATACACAATAAGTCTTTCCTAAAGAACTTGCCAGGAGAGGGCAAGATGGAGCTATCTTGCCCGCTCGGGACTACCCGCTGTGTCCCGCAAGAATAAATTCGCCGAAAGCCATACAATAAATCCTTTGTTGACCAATGATGGCTGGATATTGGCCTCATTCTATTTTTGCGACTCCGTCTCAGTCCATAAACACGCAATAAAAGATCTTGGCCAATATCCAGCCATCTTGAACTCAAGGTCAATAATTAACTCATCTGTAATAGCTAATCGGTATTTCATTTTTAGGCGAAACAAAAGGCATTGAACACATGACGCCAACTAGAACGAGAGCACAGGTACTCTAACGGCTGATGAAACCGGCCAATTTAAAACGAAGACTGCGGACTGCAGACCTGACGTAAAATGCAGACTGCAGGCCAGAGGTAAAATGCAGGCTGTAGGCTGTAGCCTTGCTAACTAAATCATGTTACCATTTCCATCATTGAGAGCTTACCGCAACCAGGCTTATTGAGCCGTCATCTAGGCTAACCCCTACATGGCTATCCGGAGTGTAGACTTTCACTGTCAATTAAATCTGTACATTACTGCTCGATAATGGGAATAACACGGTTAATGTACTATGTTGTCAACATACTGGCTGCAGTCGGTTTACCCTTGGTCTGCAATCTTCATTTTACGGTCTCAATCTGCATTTTGCTCCCGGTCCGCAGAAACTAAACATGTAATGTGTGCATAAATGCATCAAGTCTTGATTTAACCCTGCCCGAGTTTATGAAACGCCAGCATATTGAATACCTTATACCTTATTTTCAAGAATTAAGACAATTTAGTTTGCACTCACGATTGCTGTTATGTCACCGTATTTGTCGAAGTCTTGATAAACAAATTCGGGCCATGACATGTTCTCGGGAATCGCAACATCGGGAAATTTGCTTTTCAAGGCCATATTGTGTACGTTGAATTGAAGTCTTGTTTGTTGTAGTATCGCTCAGTTTGCGTGAGTGACGCCGTGACTCGATAAGCAATGTGAAAAAAAAATATTTGATATATTCATTTCACTGTTAATAACCAGTGGGTAGCCGAGCGTCACGCCCTAACGAATTTCAAGAACCCCATTGTTTCCCGTTTATATTTGTTCTTGTATTTCGAGATTAGCACTTGGGTTTTATTACTATCTATAATATTTCTCATTGTAGGTTCTTCTTACTCGATGTCAACCAATTTTTCACGGAGCATCTTTTTCTTTTTCGCCAATTAACCAACCTTGCATTCCTCGAGCACCGTGTGATGAATGTTAGCTACACAGTGAAACCGTGTTTTTGTTTTCGTGTATATGTTGATTTTGACGAAAGATTGTTTGCTATATGGAAATGAAGCCAGGAATTAAATCGAAATGAGTAGTTGCGGCAAGTTTATAAGTCGCTTCTGCCCGGTTACTGCAGAACACTTGTTCCTGTAGATCTATCTGTAATAAGGAAAGTAGAACAACAGAGAATAAAAATCGCTCGGTGAATCCCAGCCTGCGTAGCAGCCGTTTCCTCTCCTTTTTGCACCCGGAGAGTCGACCTGGGGTGAGCAAACCCCGGGGGAGGGGGGGGAGTAATCCCTTATATGGGCTATATAGGTATGTGCGGCCCCAAAGGGTATGGTTTTTCAGCCGTTTTTTGGTCATAAATTGGGTATCGATTTTAGCCATTTGCCGCCATTTTGGTCATAAATAGGGTATCGATTTTTGCACTCTAGTCTTCAATTCGGTGTTTTTTTAGAAGAAGCTACTTTTTAATCACGCCCTCGTTCTCCCATCCGCGCTTTGCCTTCCTCTTCCCCATTTAACATCTGCTACGCAGGCTAGATAAAGCCAGCAACAAAAGCCCTTCCCCCAATAATCTAACAGTCGAGTCATAAATAGGGTGTCAAATGTTTGGTCAGGTCATAAATAGGGTAGGGAAAATCACAGATTTTGGTCATAGATAGGGTAAGGGTTTTGGGAAGCGGGCCGCACACCCCTGCCCAATTTTTCTGGGAGTACCCCCCCGGGGAGCAAACAATGGGTAGATGGGAGGTGGTGAGCGAGGAGGGGGAGAGGGGGTGGGGAGTAAAATAATCCTTTGCATGCCTCATCCCTTTCCCGTGCTCCTTATTTTTCGAATTCGCCAGCAGTTTCGTTCCCTTCGCGTGATATTTTGGAAACTCCCGCTACGCAGGCTAGGCGATTCCCTAAAAAAGTTTGAAATGGGATAAGGATTATGAGAAATTAGTGTCACACCTTCACTAAAAATTCCTTACACCCCTCCCCCGGGCCGAGTATTCTGCGTGATACCTCTTGTAGCCTGCATGCGCAGGCTTTCCGTCGATCCGTGACTCCGTGTGCACGGCGTGATCGAGTAGGTTGGCCTAGGTATAATGCCTCACACCTCCCTGGGACGGCTTTTCGTCTCTCCCCAATCGTCTTCCGAGTTTGAATCCAAGATGGCGCACGTTGACAAAAATATCTCTTGCAGTCAGAACACAGTTAATCAAAAACCATTTGTTAAAGAGTCGCATTTTATTTTGTACAAGAGCAAGCCAGGGCCAGCTAGTTTGCCTTAGGGACATTTACAATGACTCCTTCTTTGCTATGTTATATTTACACTGGCGCCTTTATATTATTTGGAAACAACGCCATCATGGTTGGATTATCACGAAACACTTCGCGTGACAACTGAAGTAACGCCATCATGAAGAGTCATTGACGAAAAACCGCAAGCTCAGTCGTGCAATCTCTGACCGTGACGGCACCTGTTTCATCGCATTGATAATGACGAGGATGATATTTACATTGCTTTAAACTGTCAAACTATTAACTTGCAAATATAGTCGTTTTCTAATGACTGACTCTAATGAAATTTACCGCAGAGAATTGGCAAAATTACAATGTTAACCAGTGTTCGATGAAGGTATTCCGATTGTAAGAAACATCATTGATTTGATCATGAAATGACACACACACAAAGCCCCTGTCTAATCTCTTTACATCGTCAAATAAAACTAGACAATAAGTTATCGTTAACACTGATGGAGAGAGGATGGAGGAAAATAAACAACTACAGATTACGTGCAAGACAATCATGTCCTGTCATTTGGGCGTGATGAAATGAACGAACGGAGATGGAAGCGAGAACAAGCCCGAGTTCACTCGTGTAGCAGCTACTTGAGAGGCGTAGCCCATGCATTTGTTGTTGTTTTTTTATAGAAGTTTTCCGTAAAAGTGATATTTTTTTACATCAGAGTTTTCTGAGGGATTTTATAACACGCCCTAGATTATCTATCGGTCACTGATGAATCAAACTTTAAGATAAGACGATTAACCAAAGGCAACGTTTTATAGAGATATATATACAAATACAGCGCTTGTTTAACTTGTTTAAGAGTTATTTAAAGAATGTGGGACTTGTCCAATTATATTGGATAACTACGAACACTCTTTTAGTGTTATGTACTCTCAAAATGCGTGAAATTTCAGTTAATTTCCCACTTTCACCTAGGCTTCGACCATGAAATCCACCTGTTACGGCTTAATCAAGGGCAAAACCTCCAGTGCTTCTTAACGGAAGCGAAAAATGGCAAATAAGGGTTCGGAACTTAATCTCAAATGCAATCACCCCTTCCGAATTCTCAGAAACGAATTTGAGAGAATGTCAGTCCAGGCACCTTCCGTATCTGTGATCGGCCGCAGCGCGGAAAGGTAAAAAAAGCACTTTTCACCGCTGGTTTTTGTTTGTTGACCCTTGCTCTTCAGAATACAGTTGCGCCACCCGTAAATGGGATGTTACGCAGGAACAATCACAAACACGAAATTGCAAGAATTGGGTAAATTTCTGGAATTTTCAAGGAAGCCCTTACAGCCGTTTTATGATATTACAAACTCTAAGTTAAAGAAAGAATACGAAAATATATTTTAAAGAGTATATTAACAAGGGTTTTTTAAACGTAGATTCTAGAAAGCCGCGGACGCAATAGACGGGAGCTGACAGCCGTAGGCCACATGTTCTAGAACTCGTTGCTTCAATTCACTTACTTGTTGCCGAAGCGCGTTCGCTACAGCGTTGAGTTCAATATTTTTATCTTTTAACTGCTGTACCCTGACTTCTAGCTGTGCTTCTCTCTCAAGTTTCTTTTTCCTGCACTTTGAAGCCGCTACGCGATTTTTCTGTTTCTTTCTTTCGCGTTTAACAATCTCCTGTAGTTCTAAATCAATCGGGGGTAATGGAAGCACACTCCCGGCTTGTGATTTCAACGTTTCATCAGCATATTCAAAATTTTCTGTTTCCACTACGGCTGCGCCATATGCCGCAGGATTAACTTCATGATGGTCATAAGTTGTTACCCCCGCAAAAGGGGGATTATTTATCTCGTAAGAAGTGTCCCGTACCTGGTTGTGAAAGCTATTCGGTGCGTTTTCCGGAAGCTCTCCCCAGCTGTTGTTGGTACCTGAACTAACGGGTATTGTATTCTGCTTGTTAAGATGATCGCCCGGTATTTGCCGATCGTGAATTTGCTGTAGAGCTTCCGCAAAACCTTGTACATAAGCTTCGTGTTGTTGTTTGACGCTGTTATTTCCTTCGCGCAAACCTTTGGTCTGCGTGGGCGATTTGGGATTCTGAACACTCGCGAGAATTTTTTCAAACTCGGGCGAAATCAAGTTGAATAAAGTGAATTCCGGCGAATTGATAGCTCCGGGATTTCCTTTCGGCGTGAGACCAGTATTGCTTGCAATAAATTTTTCCAGCTCGGGAGAAACCATTTTAAACAAGGTCAACTCCGGCGAGTTCTCGTAAATGCCAAGTTTCCCATTGCCCCTGTATTCCTGAACGACCGAGGGATGGTGTCCCTCGAGATTTAACCTCAACGAGTTCTTGTCGCAGCGCGAGAAATTGTTCACCGGTACCGATGTTTGGTCATAAAACAGTACATCCATGTTCTCACAGCTTCCTAAAACGTGCTCGCCCATTCTGGAAATTCTTTGGCCGTGTCTTTATGTCTTAGATAATCTGGAATAAACGTAACTCGTCCCACTGAAGCCGCTATGACGACCATCATATAATTTTTCTGGAATTAAGTCACCCTTCGAACCAAAACATTACGTCACCTGGCAAGCCGCTCATTGGCCCGGGACGTTTTCGCGCCAAAAATACTCAGCGCTTAACGGTTGCTAAAACGGTTGCCGTGGTGTCGGTTTCCCTTCAATTTTCTTCCCAAGGAAAACGACTACACCACAGCAAGCCCAGTTTCGTGATTTTCGATCTATGAAAGTGAAGGCTGATGGATTTATTCGCGTTTTTATGAATCAAGGTACAGAAGTTTTGTGATCATGGACCCGGTCAATAATCACAAACTAATATACAGAGTATTCAAATTACCCACCTGCCGGGCACCTGTGAAAAAGTAAACTAACCTGGGAGAAAATGCGATGTAGGTATTAGCCCGGGATATAAAACTCGTATTTAATGTGTCCTATCCGTGAAGCGAAAGATAAACATATGACAAACAATGAAGAACCTGGTGTTTATGGTAAAATTAATTTGTATCTCTGCGTCAAGAAGTAAAATAAAAAAGAATAATATTGATTCATATTTTTCTGCTTGAAGGACTTTCCTAACGGCTGATTTTTTAGCATTACCGAGTTCAAATAACCAGCTATTTTCTTCGTTGGTAACGGTTGGAAAAGAATCAAAAGAATTCCGTTGAAATATAAATAAACAAAATGTCAACAAATTCATTTTCATTTTATTAGTTCATTTTCGTTCAAATCACTTCATAAACAAAACTCATTTCGGTAAAGTTTTGATTTGCTTTTTACACGTCTATTATAATCTTCATTTTAAGAAGTTTCGTATAAAACAATTCCTAACTTAATTTTGTAATCTTTTTACAACATATATTACCCTTAATAAAGTTGGTCTTTCGTTTGAACGCAAGCATTCCCCTGTTTCAGATAACAGAGATCAATAGACCCAGTATGTTTCACCGTGACGGAATTCTGTTCGTTTGCGGAGAGCTATTTTCAGAGAATTGAGTGTTGTTGCTAAGACACATGACGAGTGCTAATGACGAAATGCTCACGTCACAACTCTCGGAGAGCTCGTGATATTTCTTACTGGAATCGGAAAGCCATAAGGCACTATAACGAAGATTTGCCGAAGACAGCGATGATTTCCGAACTTCATTGTTCGCGCTCAAATCCTGTTTCAGAAGAATAAGAACAGTTACCTCCATATTCAAAAGCAGCTCTCTGTAGGTTGCTATAGGAAAGGCACTTTATTAGTCAGCAGGCCCCAGCTGTCGTCAAGATGTGTGATTATGAGCCACCGTGGCAAACCTCACCACGCACGCAAATATATTTTATCTTTGTCTAATGCGAACATTCTTTGAGACATTTTGAACGTTTCTGCAATCCCGATACCTTTCCAAAAACATTGGAGCTGAATACAAACGGCCCGTCTGGGTACCCCTTTTTTGCAGACACTTTTTATAATACTTCCTCTGATTCCCCAACGATGATCACGTCCTTTTTCTCAATACCTTTCCACTTAAAATGGTCAAGCACAGTTAAGAGAGGTAAAACATTGGTCGATACACGCACTTCTAACACCTTGCCCATAAACGAGCCAGCGCACTTGCTAAGAAGCGGTCCTCTGATCAGGATACTTGTCAGTCAAATGCTACCATGAAAAAACCTCGCAAGCAATTCAAAGGGTTTTCTTTCCTAACAATTCGCGTAGATTGACCCTAAACTTCGCGTGAAAAACTATTCTCTTCTTAATAAACCACTGAATGAATCCAGTGAGAATTGGCTGTGATTAAACCACATTTATTTGGATCGGCGGAGAGTACGTCCATGATCGCTTCACAAAATTGCGGAGATTCTCTATCTTTGGATTTGTCCTTGTATGTTCTAAACTTTGTGTTCTTCCTGTTGTTGCAGATGCAGTGTCTCTGTTGGAAGTTCCACTTTGTTCCGAGCCAGTCTCAGTACAAGAAATGGATATCATAAATTGTCCAGCATACAAAAATATCAGGGAACAAGAGTGGTAGAGTGACTTCCCGGGTAATAACTAAAGAGAAGGAAGGAAAATAAAAGAAAATGTTAGTCTGTCTACGTGAAGCAATCAAATTCAAAAACGGAAAAACATGAGCCACTAATTACCTTGATAAGCCACATGATAAAATTATCTATTTTGATAAGTTGTTTTTTTTTGCGTCTCCTAACGTATACTTATTTAAAGCAGTCTCTGTTAACTTCTTTGTTTTTGAGAGCGACAATTTCCGGTTGCCACGTTTACCCCAGCGGAACACCAAGGAACGCAGGTAAAAACTGTACCTCAGGTGCGTCGAGTTGCAGCGTTCCAATCCAGGTCACTTTTCCATCCAGCTCGGTCACAGGGCACCCGGAGGCCTGATCCTGATACGGTTCAACAGTCAATAACAAGGGGCCATGAGGCTCATCTGGTAAAGAAAGCCGAAAAAAGGGTTTACCTCGGTGTAAGAACCTGTGAAGCTTTTCTTTGTTTTGTAGCTATTGTTAGGATTAGGGACTATTAACTTGACTTCTTTGTTTTGACGTCATTGGTGAGTGTTACAGGTTCTTACAACGAGGATGAGTCCGTAAGAAAGCCATCACCAAGTGCTTGGAATTTTGATGTGGATTCTCTTCGAAGAAGACAGGCAAGGAGGGAGACAACTGGTGTCTAGTACGTGTCCGTTTAGTCCAATTACATGAACTGGACCTATTTTCTGATCAAGTGCCCGTCTGAGCTAGGCTAAATTTGACGAAGTTGGATTTCATTTCGACAATGATAAAAAGTATCCTAAATAATGGCACACTTAAAACAATATAATAAAATATCACAAATAAAATGTGTTTAAGACTGCTTGAGCTGTTCACGTGAGTAAAATCCGCGACACAGGATTGGCGGTTTTTAGACCCTTCTTAAACTTT
>OMLO01004681.1_pt1 | contig 11450 bp, 9 predicted proteins | sample 1674811 | NCBI WGS metagenome assembly OMLO01 (sample SAMN06265003, study PRJEB25207) | coral metagenome | isolation source: Coral host | place: Mexico:La Bocana,Puerto Morelos, Mexico | collected 2008-11-13 | reverse complement strand
CTCCTACCCCTGTTTGGGATCTCCGGACACACCAAAAAGCACCATTGGGCGAAGTGAGACCAAGATGGTGAGACGTTTGAGTTTCAAAAATTGCAATTCAAGTGCCACATTCTGCAAAATTTTGATTAGATGTAATTTGCATGTGATGCATCATAATATCCAATTATTGAATCTACACGTTCTGTGTGCAGGACATACTTTCTGAAGCTACATTATACCAGCAGTATATGTACTGAGAAAGTTCAATACCCAAAGGGGGTAACGTCCTTTTTGGTCACCCTTTCTTCCTTTGCCATTCCCTCCCCCTTTGCCAGGGGTGGGCAGTTACTTTCAAGCGCCCCCTCGTTATCGTAATGTTAGTCAGATTCTGGTAGGCCATCCCAACTGAAGAGTATGCAGAGCCATGTGCATAGATTGTTCATAGATAGAAGACATCCTTTACCACCTGAGGTATCTCAAACCTTCTCAAGTGTGTTCTAACGAGGATAAGACGTATGCATCCTTGACATCAAGCGAGGCTGAGGTCACAATCCAACTGATGACAAATTGACTGCTTGGTAGCTTATGGTACTTTGAATTCATTGCATGTAAAGTCTAGAGATGGGAGGCCTTGTGTTTGGTGGTGTTGAAACTCCTTAACCGGAATCAACAAATGATGTTATAGGTTCACACACCGTAGTGGCTGTACTACTGTTACTGCTTCTATATACGTATATAACCACCAAAACCCCCCCTATTGCATGGTGTTTGATCGGACCCTTACTTGAGTCCAAGAAATCTCGTTTGGTGCCCAGGTTTATGGACACCCCAGCGAAGGTGCGACCAATGAAGCTGATGGCCAGAGACGCTTGGAGCTGAAGGGAGAAGTAGATGGTGAAACAGGAATTTTGCATGGACAAATCACGGTAGTTGGGCATATCTCAAGTTGTCTAAAAAATGTGCGACATATGCATAAATCAAAATGACACATGGTTGCATGATACTTTCCTTGACAATCTTTTGTTGGATTGGGGGTTGCGGCTCACCCTCCGGTTGAAATTTGGTACCCCCAAGTGTGCTGGAAGTGTTTGTTTGTAAAGGACACCGATGAGAATTTCTGGGGTCCCGAATTCAGAGACATCCCCATGCAACATAAAGGTATATCCTACTTGTAATATATACATAGAATCATATCTATGTATATATATATATATACATATTCGTATGTGTATGTAATCTGTATATATATATATGTATACACTACATGACCAATTCTTGGACTTCGAATTCACTTTATCACTACTCCATGACATCATAGGCATTACTATTTCAAAAGCACTGCTGTTCGCATTGTGTCATTATGCAACCTTTGGGCACCTCAAGTTTTCACCGGAGGCGACATGGCAATGTGTTCAGTGTTGATAGGTTTATAATCGAATGTATCAGGCGAGGTCCCCCAAACAGTGGTTCGTTTTTCTCCGAGTACTAATTTTAAATGATCCTAGCAGTGGGCACTTGGCCAACTACTTGAAGTTTTCAGGATGTTTCACAGTTTCACCCTGTCTGATTTGTTTCATTTGATTTGAACAGATGCGGCATGGTCGAACTCGTAGTTTTGACCTACTGTAGGGGATGATTGGCAAATTGTATAGCGGTTCAAAGTTTTGCAGACAACCTTCCCATGTACGATTTGATCGGCCGCGGTACTGTCAGCACCAGAGTTTCCGTTGAGACGAGTCTAAAAACGCCAACGTCATCTTACTGTTCATTGTGAGCACGATTGAAGGGCATTCCTGAAATATACCTTGCAGACAAAAGAAAGCCGAGGTGCTGAGGTGGTGTGTATACATTGCACTGATAGGACACAGCTTTCGAAATTCTGTTGACTTGGAAAAGTGAACTCCGGTGACCTCATTCCACATAGTTTAGCAAGCAATTCAGGTTTTGGATTTCAGACAAACAAGAAGGATATTTCAAAAAACAGACTTTTTAAGACATATATTTCTGTTTTTGTAGCTTGTAAAAAGATTGCAAAAAGGAGTGTTCTGGAAACTATGACCAAAAATATTTAAGATTATTGAAGTATCAATTTGTGTATCAATTTTACACCTAGTTCCACATCATATGTGGGAACCATTTGATGCTTCATTGGGGATTCACCGTTCAACCCAGGAACCTCAACGTGGATTCCTCGGTCAGATCGACCGCGCGACAACGCTCCTGAGCACTATTCCACGGTGAAAAGTTGGAGCAAGGTGGGGATGAAACGCAAAACAAAAAAAAAAACACAAAGGATGCAATATGTGATCTATATACTGCATATTACTGTATATATCTGATGTATCAAGTTTGTGTAGGTATATATTATATTTGTATCTACTGTATATAATTCTTTACATGTAATAAAAAAAAGTTACATATATGGAGACAGTATGTATTGCATATGTGATGCCTTTCAAACACGGCAGAGGGAAATGTGATTTTGTGCAACAAGCTCCTTCGGTGATTGGCGTCTGTGTGAGGCCAAATTGTGAATTTGGACTGCACAGCTACAGTGAATTCGACCTTGGCGTAGCCAGGCTGTACAGAGGCGAGCAATCAGAGAAGGTTGGCAATGAAAAAAAATCCGCAAAGTCAGATTTGAATCGAATAGATAGTTGGAAAAGCAAGTCTGAGTCTCACCCAGTGCAAACGTCTCGTTCTCTCTGAGCTGCTCGTGGGCCCTGATTGGCTTCCCAAGCGACCTTTTGGCCATTTCCTTAAAGGCAAGCCGCGGCACTTGACAGGAACTCGGAGATCCACGTGCCCCAGTCTGTGCTGCTCATCGATAGTGTGATAAGTCGGTGACTTGAAGTGGTTTAGATTGTTTTAATGCAGGTATATATATATATATACATATTATGTATACATTTTATGTATACATATACATCTACATATACATATACATATACATATACACATACACATACATATACATGTACATGTACATGTACATATACACATACATATACATATACATATACATGTACATGTACATGTACATATACATATACACATACATATACATATACATATACATATACATACATACATACATACATACATACATAGTTATAGTTACATTGCGAGCAGGCTGACAATGGACTCCCCACCAGGAACCGGACGCCAACAGCTGTCTTTTCTGTCTCTGGTTTCACGTCTGCCTGCAGATGCGATCCACACGTGCCAAGTCAAGCTCAGTGGCTTGAGTCAAAATATTGTGAATTAATGTACAAGTGAAACAAGTCTGCATGCTGTATCATGCACTCACTTTCCTTCCTTCCTTCCTTGATTCAGTCACTCAATCATTCATTCAGTCATTCATTCATTCGTTCATGCATGCATTCATTCAAACACGCTTCCATTCATTCATTCATTCATTCATTCCTTCCTTCCTCCCTTCATTCCTTCATTCATTCATTCATTCATTCGTTCGTTCGTTCGTTCGTTCGTTCATTCATACCTACAGATATACACATACAGATACATTGAAACCAACAAACACAAACAAAACAAAACATAAGCAAACAAAACAAAACAAAACCAAACAAAACATAACAAAACAAAACAAAACAAAACAAACAAACAAACACAAACAAACAAACAAACCAACCCACTAACCCACTAAACCAACAAGCCAAACAAGCAAATTCTTGAACTCTTGTTGAGAGGGAGGGGACAGGCGAAATGGCTGCAAGCAAAGACTCTCCAAGGTAGACTCTCAACTGGAAACATTTTCAAGGTAAACCACTGAAACTCTCTCAAAAGGTAAAACTCTCAAGGTAAGCGTGTCACCAATCCCACATGCACACACACAGGTTGAAGGGTCAGACCCAAGCATTCGCAGATAGTTTTTTGTAGCCACACCATTGATTCAAGCGTCTTTGCTGAACTCCAAGTGCAACGCCAGACGATATCGCGAGATCATTTTGGCAATCGTTTGTCCTGGTCTTTGACCATTGACGCATGCCTTTGCTAATCCAGACATGCGTTTTTGCATATCTTCTCCTTGGAAGCACCACGTCAAACGTGGATTGAGAAAACGGGACAGGATACTGCAATGCTGTAGGAAATGGGCTTTTTGGGTGATGTTGAAGAGGCGGTCAACCAAGAAATGTTCCGCGATGCTTGTAAGAAGCAGCAACATAGCTGTAAAAGCGTCCTCGAACTGCTTGGCCTCAAGAAGAGGAAGTGACAGCTCCTCGCGGTAGGTAATCAGCATTTCTTCAACTTCAACATTCAATCGTAAATACAGTTCGATCTTCCTATGGACTTCGAGATTGCAGTTGTAATACTTCTTCCAAACATAGTGCAGAGGCCTGCAGAGGTATTTTATCTCGGCGGCTTTTCCTCGAAGCTTCGGGTATTGAGGCGCTTTTCTTTGAAACATAGAGACCTTATTAAGGTATCGGAATTGGCAAGGAGTACCCCATCTCTTGTAACAGGCTTTGATATCCGACCAGACCACTTGGAGATTTGCATGACAATCGCCTGGGAGCATGTGATTGCAGAGAAGGCTGAAGATGCTTCCGTAGACCAGCATGTCGTGACCAAGATATTTACAATGCATGTAATCAAGTGAAATCAGCCATGGGCTGAAATATTCGAGGTCGAACAAAGGAGATGGAGACCTGCTTGGCCATGCGCGCCAAGCAGGTGTAGACCAACACGCCGCTCTCCAACCTGCATTTGGCTGAAAGTTACACCAGCTCAGATGGCCAGAACCCGTGCACCTGCAAAGTGGGCAAGGACCACTTGCTAAGGTACTTCGTGGCAAAAGCAAAGCTTTTGCCAGGTAATCAAGATCGCCCAAGATTCCGAACATCACTCCTGCAAAGCCACCGGCTAATGGCGATAGAGCACGTCGGCCATCAACTGAAGCAGCATCATACCTGGGCTGGTTGAATGTTGCATGTGTGAGGAACCAAATGCAAATGACAAATTAACCATCCTGACGAGGTGAACTGTCAAGCTAAACCCCTCAGGCTAAACACTCCAACACACAAGCTGGCCTCTCGAAAGGTAAAGCTTTCAGGGAAATCGCATTGCCATTCAAGGTAAAAATCGAAAGATAGAACTCTAAAGTACAGAGAGGAAAAACACAGTTGACAATTCAAACACCCATCATGTTCTTAGAAATATGATGTATGATGTATGACTTCAAATATCATGGTGATCATTCCTTCAAAGTACTGATCCACTGTGAACAGTTGGAGGCCCATCTCCTGAGAAGTCTAACTTCCGACAATATGGACAGTTGAAAAGCAGCGTAGAGAAGTCAAGTCAGCAGAAAGAAGATCAACACGCGAGTAGGGTCAATAGAAAGAATCTCCAATTATTGCATCTTTTTTTGTCTATCTATACCATCCTACACAGATCTACATAGTGAAAAGCGAAGCAAGGAAAATTCCTTCAATGCGTCATTTCAAAAGTTGGAAGAAATTTCCCACCCTTTAATCTGTGACCTTTGAAAAATGAATATGGTTTAGATAACTATTGTTTCAAATGTCTCAGAATCATAGAACTCAGTGCCAAGATACAATGTACCATCCCAGTGCCTGTCAGGCCATTGTCCACGCGCTAGCCAGGTAAGGCTCCAGGTTAAAATTCTGAAGAAACGACCTAAAGTATCGTTGTTTTGGTCAGGATCGATACGTCGAAGTTTGTCGAATACCCCGTATATAAAGAACTGAGAGGTGCGTGTTGTTCCGGAGCCCACCATTGAAGACCAGGAAAAGACAGTCATCTGGGAACACCAACTCTTTCCGACACCTGTAATCGGGACGTCATCCCCGTGGAATGATATCGGTATCACTCGTGTTTCTAGATCGGCCCGAGCAGCTAGAGGATTCCCACTCATTGCGGGATGTGATCGATTGATTTTCCAAAAGTCGCGCAAACGCGCCGCACACGGCAGAATGCTGGAGCTCCAGATGCATTGGTATTGTGACCACAGAGCTGCAAACATTGTATGGGGCAGCAAAAAGGTCTGCCACAAGTTGTTCAAACCAGTTTTGAAAGGCAGGCTGCAGGTAATCCCTTGAGGTATGCCAATGTTGTAAGGGATGCACTTCATAATGTCGCCGTAACACTTGTTTGGGTAGGCACCCTTGCAACCAATTTCCCCAATTTTCTTTAAATTTTTCAGATCTGTTTCTCCAGCTTGCATTTTTGCTGCATCTGCGTATGCGGCTTCGGCCAGCTGCTGGGCAAGTTGGGCACTGATAGTGCCCCACGCAAAAAGGCTAAGAATTAAATCGCACAGAGCTGAATCACTGGGAAGCCTGTTTTGTTCATCTTGCCTTGAAATTCGTTGTCGAACGCCACCCCTTCGTGAAGAGGATGCTCCACCAGACAGTGTGCGCTTCATGGCTATAGTGCCCCTTTCTTAAACCACACTTTATATTTGAATGCAGTGTTTTTTGGTCACTAGATCAACCTGGAAACCTGTGGTGTTTTTTGGTTGTAGCGCTGGACAAAGTTCAATGTTTTCTTTCGTTCTTTTTACCCCAATTCCCATTGCTGTAGGTAAAATTGTTCTAGCACCGTAAGATGTTCTTTTAAGAGTTGGTTCAAGAATTATTTGTGGACTAGCCTTTTACCATGTGAGTGATTTACTTTGAGAGTTGTTACCGCAAGAGAGCTTTACCATGAGAGGAATTTACCATGAGGGTTTTACCATGAGAGAAGTTTCCCCTGAAGTTTTTCACCATGGATCTCATCACTTCAGAGCTGATCATTTTCAGTCTTCATATTTTTTTATTAATGCATATAGATCAAAAAATCATAAATGAATATGTCCATCCCAAGAAAAAAACATAACATATATTATACATTGTATATGTGTACTTCCAGTTGGCACGCCTTTGAAGCTTGAGGATTCAGGCAAGGTAGTGATTGTCATGAAGCAAACCCACAACACCCCAGCAACTCGCGAGTATAAGTTGAAAAAACACAAAGTGAAAGACTCTCAAAGTAAAACATCTCTCAAGGTAAAGAACTCTCAAGGTAAAAACCTATCCAAAGTAAAACCTCCGCTCGTACCAACCCTCAAGGTAAGAATCTCTCAAGGTAAATGCTCAATGAAAAATCCGTCATTACAATATACATGTGCTAAGAGAACATTCAGTGAAATTTTCAAACCTGTTTATTCACTTAATCCATTAACAGTCCTTTTTTCTTTTCCTTACCCTTGAGTGCACTAAGTTTGAAGCCCACATGGATTTGCTGAAGCCACACGTCATACCATGGAAGCCTAAAAACAAAAGTAAAACCGTTGCCTTTCACCAGTGCAGATCTCACAAAATCAGTGACACAACAAAACAATGTTTCTTTGACGTAAATGAAATCGAAGACATATTTTCACAGTTGAGTGTGTAGACTAGAAGTTCTTGATGTTTGTTTAGGAAATACTTGTCACAGAATGAGGCCTGCAAAACTAAAGCTTCAGGCAAAAACCACTCCAGCTCACTTCTTCTTGGCACGCATGTAGCCACGGCTGATCTCGATGAGCTCGTTCATGTCAGCTGTTTGCTGTGCCAATTCCATCATCAACTTGTCGAGATTCTCCTTAGATGTCTCAAGGCCATCAGGTAGTTCTTTGAACTCCGTCATGTACTGGAGTTTGGTGAGATTGTTCTGGCACGTGTTGTGCCCACGCTTCAGTCGAATGAGTTTCTCATCTGAAGCATCCCCTTGCCACCCTTTGATCAAAACCAAAGCTTCCCTGGAAAGTTTGTTTTGGCTGTCCGTGGCCTGCTTCACCAAAGCCACGATGCTTGCTGGAATTGTGTTGCCACTGATCATCTTCTGAACGTCAGCTTCTTTGTAATCCCAACTCCATCCAACGCCTGCAAAGGCCTGACGCAACAACTTGGCCTGGTTCTTGTCGATCTTTTTGCTGCTGGCCAAAGTTTGCTCCTCAATTGATCCCACTTCTTTTCCTTTCTTGTAGCTGCTGAAAGCCCAGAAGGTCTTGCCGTTGCCACAGTCAACCTCCACGATGTCCCCTTTGGACTTCGCGCTTTCAAAGGCTCCCACATCATTATGGAAGTACAACCCCTTCATGATTGATTCTGGGACTGCTGTATCAGTCTCCTTTGCAAAACGTTTGGTATACAAACGCTTGTGTTCTTCGAAGATTGGATCTGAAAGGTTGAGTTCAAGCTTCCCAGACTCATTGCGCACAAAGAGAGAGTTTATCACCTGGGTTTTAAACTCTCTTGGAGACGACTTCTTGCAGCTTTCCTTCTCAATGAGATCCACCACGTGCTCCGGCAATTGATCTTTCATGGCCTTATATTTCTGGCCCTTGCTCTTGTCCCTGTTCTTCTCACCTTCTTGTTGGCTTTCATCAGCTTCTTGATTTCCCAAATCAACGCTACTAACTCCTCTTTTCAAGTTTGCGACCACCTGGTTGATGGTGGCAGCTGGCTTCTTCTGCTGACTCGTAGAAGTGCTCGAGGAGGGCCGCTTCATGGTGGGCATCTTCAGCTCAGACATGAGGGCAAGGACACTACTCACCACACGCAAACTTCTTGAGTTTGGTAAAAAATGTAGCCACAGGTGACTAGGTAAATGCATGTGCAGGTAAACGTTGGCAAACAACAGGAGTGTTTGGTAATGAGATGCCATTTAAAATTTCATGTACAAGTACTTCCTTCAGTTCTTCAGTCATCAAAATATTCATCTTCAGTTTAAGGAAGTTTAAAGGAAGTTTCAAGGAAATTTCCTCATGTGCACTTTGGAAGTTCTGATGCACTTTGATGGAAGTTTGTATGCGCTTTCAAAACATTTCTGAGGAAGTTTCAATATGCAATGTTGTAAAACCATGCAAAAACAACATTTCTAGATATAAAACTTCCTCACACATCTTGGAAACTGCCAAACAAACTGCATAAGTTGGTGAGGAAATTTCCTTGAAACTTCCTTGAAACTTCCTTGGAAGCATTTGATGATTTTGCAGCACCATCCGTGATGTGACTGAAGATTGGGTCTGACGCAGGCCAATGTGAAACAAGCCTCTCACTTCTTGCCCTTGTTCGCCTTGCCCCTCTTGCTGGGGTTGGAGCGACGTTTCTTCTTGGTGCCTTTCTCTTCTTTCTCTTCTTCCTTTTCGACGCTTTCATCTTCCATTGCCTCCATGAAGTCAATGTCTAAAGGCAAACCGTCACTGCTACCAGCCGCACCATTGCCAGCAGTGACAGATCCCAGGCTCTGTTCATCTTTGGCTGCATTTTGATCAGTCTTCTCTTCCTTCATCTTGGCCTCCTTCATCTTGGCCTCCTCCAAGTCTTCCTTTGCCCTTTGATCCATCAACTGCTGCATGCGGGCAAAAATGGCCAAAGACATAGCTGAAGGCCCATCTCCATCACCATGGTATTCGATAGTTCCATCCTCCATCAGCATGCTGAAGCCACCCGACATGATGAAGCTCTCGGGAGAAAAGAACACAGAGGGTTTGCTGTAACTATCCGATCTTGAAAATGCAAAGTCAAACAGAAACCATTTGCAACCCACCTTCGACGCTCTAAGTCTCTCAAGGTAATGACTCTCAAGGTAATTATTTTCTCAAGGTAATGAGTTGCTCTCAAGGTAGCATGGTTTTCTCAAGGTAATGGTTTTCTCAAACACAAGTTGAATATCACTGGCTTTAGCTTTTGAAATATCCCCTTCAAAACAGTTGACGATCATATACAGTTGTTGGAAAAAATCCTGCACCAAATCAGGGGGTACGAAAATGTATTTTAAGTGAGATAAAGCAACCCCTTCGTACACCTTATAATTTCCCAGGATTTTTTCCATCAACACTATGAATAAAAATTGTAATCAAATCTCAAAGTGTGCTGGAACAATGTTCCTTGTAAAACATTTGAAAGTGACAGTTGTGTTTTTGAATCCCAAGGTAGATCATATGTTTTATTTGTTATGTGTCTCAACTGTGGAAATACTAAATCCTCACTCACAACAAATAGCTTTTACACTCTAGCAAATTGATGAAGAACATCTCCCCTATACAACATTCATTCAAACCAAACAAGATGAAACATTCAACATTTCACATTTTTGGCGCTTAAGCATTTGAACAGTGGACCTCATTCAAAAGAAGTATACATGATATGTAGCTTGCACTCACCCCCCACCCTTACCCTTTTTGGCGCTTGAACTTTTGATCATTCCACCACATCGGCTGCATGGAGACGCTGCCTTCGAGCCCAAGGTAAAGGATTTTTCTTGCGTTTGTCCTCCTCTTTGGTTTGCAAAAAATGCCCCACAGCCACAGCCACAGATCCCGTAGTTGAAGGTTCAGAAGTGTACTTTTCCGCCTCCAAGTCGTCTTTTTCCTCCTGCTTCATTTCCGCGAAAGCCCTGATAGCAACACCCACATTTCCATGAGGTGAAGGTTGAGAAGAACCCGGCACATCCATAGTTGTGGAAGAAAGTGCACCTTCATCCACCTTTCCTTTTTTAACTTCCATGTGGACAGGTCCAGCCAAGGTAGTCATTCGTGGTATTGCTGGCTGAGCTTCCAAGGGTCTGTTTGAGAGAATAGGAATCACCTTGCCATCAAATGCAGACACGGCCGCATCCACTTGATGATCATCTTCTAGTGTCACAAAGGCGGAGCAATGTTGTCCTCGACCAGAAGCCTTGCTGCTGCCACCAGACCGAACAACCTGCACCTGGTCTAAACCCACAAAGTAGAAACCAAATTCTTGGAAGGTTAAAGCGATGGTCTTCTTGGTGGCCTGCTGTTGGTCCAGGTTCCGGATGAAAACACGGTGTGCCATGCAAACTACAAGGGCAGAAACAGTATTGAGTAGGGCAGAATCTACCTTTGTCCATCCAAAACGATATTGGTAACAAATAAAATAAACTGATTTTACATACCAGATTGTACTTCCTTTGTTTGTTCAAGCTTGCTTGTATGGTATTCAGTCATGGATCCTAGCAACACAATGCTCCACAAACACTTTGAGCCAGAATTGGAAGGCACACAGTTGAAAAGTATGCTGCCAAAACTCTCCGGTGGGTAAAAGCTTCACAAGGTAAAAAAAACACTTTCAAGGTCAAAATCTCTCAAAGAACAATTTGACAACGGTCATGAGTGAGTGCTTACCATGAGTGAAGGGTTTACCATGAGTGAAGGGTTTACCTTGAGTGAAGGGTTGGCTGTCAATAACAAAGACCGTATAGCAAACTTGTTTTGATGCCTTTACCTATATTAAAGATTTGTGAACCTTTTCATGTATCAATCTCTGCTATGTATTTGTTATGTTTCGGATTTTTTATTGGTATATTCTTTCTATTTCTTATACGCATTTGTAATAAAACTCCAAGTACTGGACTGATATATTTTGTATCTACAATGGAAATCCTTTGTGATATCCGGTTGTAAACAATCAAGTTGCTTCGAAGCAATGCATTGAAAG
>OMLO01004680.1_pt1 | contig 11450 bp, 7 predicted proteins | sample 1674811 | NCBI WGS metagenome assembly OMLO01 (sample SAMN06265003, study PRJEB25207) | coral metagenome | isolation source: Coral host | place: Mexico:La Bocana,Puerto Morelos, Mexico | collected 2008-11-13 | reverse complement strand
GGGGGGGGGGGGGGGGGGGGGGGGGGGGGAGTAGGATGCAAGAAAAGGACGGAGGGTGGACAGAGGGTTGGAGGGTGGACAAAGAGCTGCAATAACTTACGGGTCATCAGGAGTAAGTTGAACTGGCTCGTTTGTAAACTGTGGATCAAAGTTTGCCAGTCCATACTGGTCTTCAATTATAGGCTTGAACGGGGGAGCAACTTGTCGTGCTTCTAACTGTTGACAGAAAAACAAAATGACATTGATGAACATTACTCTTAAATGAATTTATTTTTCCTTGACACAAAATTCCCCAGAAAAATGTGCATCCAAAACTCTCTCTGCAATGCACTTTTTTTGGTAAGAAAAGTGCTTAACATAAGAAATAAGTAATTATTTCTTATATTATTATCAATACCAGGAACTGACACCTTAAAATACAAGGTTTGAATCCTATCAATGTGAGAAAAAAATGAAAAAACACAGTGAACAGAAGCTGTTTCCAACATACCTGTTCCCAGTCCACTGTCCGGAAAAATACATGTGATGTTATATCTGCAAACCCTGTTTGAGGATGGCATCCTAGACGCTCAATGGGATTCTAATGACCAAAGAAGAAAACTAAGAACTTTTTTAATCATGAGAAGTTGTAGTTAACACTGCTAAAGAGTGCTCAATACACATTTGTGTGGAGCGGTGTATAGAAATCGGGTTACTAAATGAAACACACATGATTCACTGCAACTCTGAGTTTCGTGCTTATGCACTCATCAGGCAGATTTAATCAAATTTAATAATAAGAACTTTTTAAAATTTTTATAGGTTGTAAACTAATCTTCATGCACATTGTACATTTAATTTGACAGCATAACCCGATGACTAAATATGCTGCTAAAAGGACGTCATCTTCCTTTTTTCCATAGTTTTATATTAACTTAGCTTAAACACAAGTTTATTTTATACCAGTTAGCCCACATTCCAACTTGTACCAGCGCAACTCAACAAATTTTGCATTTTCCATGCACAGTTCTGTTTGGTATTCCATTAATTTGCAGGGCAAATGACAACAAATTATTAGGTTGTATAATTATTATTTAAGAAATACCGGTAGAAAACATGTTCAATCTGTTTTCTATTGAGTCAACATGCCTTACCTTGTTAAGGAAACCTTTGAGAATTGATGCTGCCTTCACTGACAATGACCTAGGAATTCTTATAGGCTTTTCTAGAATTACTGGACAAAATAAAATGTAACTTCCATTAGACTGGTTAATTTAGCAACTCGTTTTGCCTTAGTACTGGAAGCCCAACACAAATTGTAGTGGCTTATACTGGTCACATAGTCATCTCAAGAGAGCTCTTGCGAATACCGAGGTAGGTCATGTTTTATCAGAACTTAATTCCCAGGCTACAGTTAGTTCCCTAGTGTTTGCTGTTCGTGGCTCTTGCACGAGGCTCATTTAGCCCTAGGTCCTGACTCATCCTACCTTGGAAAAGTTTAGACTCACTTTTCAAGAATTGAACCTTGTGACAAAGGTAGTAAAAAACTTCTTTAAATTCAGCCTCAGGAAACTCTTAATTTAATTTTAATTCAACAAGAGAAGCCATGGCACACTGGATTAAGCTAGAGACATGCGTAAAGAATTTTTGAGAAATAAACTATCTGTAACACAGCCCCTTAAACAGAATGAGGTGATACAAACCTTGAAAGAGATAATCCTCTGTATTTTGATCAGGATTTTCTGCACTTCCTACAACATCAAAGGGTGACCTTCCAGCTAACATTTCAAACATCAACACCCCAAGGGCCCACCAGTCTACACTGTAACCTGAAAGAAGTAGAAAGATTCACAGAAAAAAAAAACCACTGTTTTCAGTATCAATTTTCCTCACAGATTGCTGTGCAATTGTTTTACATCAGTTAACAGAAAACAAAAACAAAACCGTCAAATCTTGACCTATTTTATATTACAATGCATAATGCAAGTCAAGCATTTGCTGCACATAATGTGCACATGTATGTATCAGTATTTTACCACAATTTGCATCAAAGTGCAATCATGGTAGTAAAATAGCTAATTACTTCCATTACCAATTATAATCCATCAAATATTTGTGCTCATGCATGATTGGTGACTCAGGGCTGTGCTCTAGAGGTGCCAGGGTGCCACAGGTGACTAAATTTTGTCTCTGAGCAACTGGAAAAACATACTTAACATATACACTCAAGTGTTGGGCACCCAGGATTTCATGGTTAGTGAACTTTGGGCTCCTTGTAATTTTTCTTGGACCACAGCCTTGTGACTGAATATTCCCTAGCCAAAACTAGGGGAATATCAGAGTGATATTCCTCAATTTTCAAAACAACGAGTGTTGAAAAAATATAAAAGGAATTAACACAATAACCTCCACTGACCAAACAATACGCTTGGATTTTTGTCCTTGGACTATATCTGTTCATAGAAGCAAACAGATACATGTGATGTCCCTGGACAAATGTCCAAATATTTTCCTGCACCTACACTGTAATAGAGGCTATTGTTTCTATATCCCACACATACCATAATCTTCCCCTCTAAGAATTTCAGGAGCAATGTAGTTTGGTGTTCCACAAAATGTACTTGTTGTGTCACCTGGACGGAGGCCTTCCTGCAATTTGTAAAGTTCACATTAAAATTAATCAATTTTATCATTAGCATTCCTTTTACGCATCATGCGCATGTATTCTTCTGTAGAGGTCACTTACTTTACACATTCCATAATCTGTTAGCTTCACATGACCATCAGAATCAAGTAGCACATTGTCAAGCTTAAGGTCCCGATATATCACACCTAAGAGAGATAAATCCATGAACAGGAAACCCATGAACAGGTGGTAATCACTGCTATTATCAAATGTCAAACCTTATTAAAACCAGAAGTGTCTGTAGGACCTACCTCTTTCATGTAAAAAGTTGAGGGCACAGGATATTTCAGCAGAATAAAACCTAATGATATAAAAAAAAATTTGTCACATAGAATTCACACTGGATACTGCATGTACAACAACCAGAGAGAAATAATTATTAAAAGAACCAAATCTGTCTATCTGACTTTCTGTTCCTGTCTGTCTGTCTATCTATCTCTCAATCTGTCTGTTTATCTATCAGTTTGTTTCTGTCTGTCTGTCCTTCAATCTGTCTGTTTTTATTTGTCTTTCTGTCTATCTGTTGGTCTGCTCCTGTCTGTCTGTCTTCCTATCTGCATGTTCATGTCTGTCTGTCTGTCTGTCTATCTATCTGTCTGTTCTTATATGTCCGTCTGTCTGTCTATCTGTTGGTCTGCTCCTGTCTGTCTGTTTTTCTATCTATCTGTCCATATCTGTCTATACCTGTACACCTGTCTGTCTGTCTGTCTGTCTGTCTATCTATCGATCTGTCTATTTTATATGGTTCCTGACTGTTTGACTGTATGTCTGTCTGTCTGTCTGTCTTTCTCCCTGCCTGTCTATCAGTCAGTTGATCAGTGGTGTCTATTTATTATTACCTTGCATGGTCTTCAGGTAATCTTCGCTGTCTTTGCATGTGGTACATGAGGTCACCGCCACTCACAAACTCAATCACAAAAAACAACCTGGTGAATACATTAAGTACAAATTATTACTAATGTCCACATGTCTGAGGAGCTCCTCAAAATTTGTCAATAATCCACAACAGACACATTCAACTTAACCGTTTTGTTTTATGCTGTACCTGCTAGCTGTTTGGAAGCACGAATGAAGTCCCACCAGAAAAGGGTGATTTGATGCTTGTTCAAAAACATGTTTCTCTGTTTGAACCCAGTCAATATCCTGTGGAAAAAATTTAATTGATGCATCAATTAAATCATGGCACTCAAAAATTACAATTATACAAATAATACATGTAAATTAATAATAAATGACAGAATTGCTAGTAAACCTTAAACGTACCTGACTCTTGGAATAATTTGGAGAGTCAGGTTGGTATATTGGGAATTATGGACCACAGGACAGGTTAAAGACCAATTTAATGCATGGCTGTTATTAGGGGCTGTAACATGTTATGGCTGAGTATGCTTGATTGGCCCTTGATGTTATGGGTGAACTTACCAGTTATACAGTTCACCTATAGACTAACAGGTTTTTCAGGGGGTGAAGCTCAAGGCTGTAGGTGAGTCAAAATTTAATGACTGTAATACAGACAATGTGTTCTTGATTGGTAACATAATGTATTGTGAAGCAATTACTACACTAATATCATAGTACTGAACAATGAAAACAAACCTCGTCATCATTTACAAGCTCTTTCTTGACAACCTTCATGGCATAAATTCTTTTATTTTTCTTTAGTTCCACCTGAAAACAGCACAATTATTTAAGAAATAGAAAACATGTACAGTGTTTCTATAGTGTTTTCTTGAGCTCATAATCTAATTGTTAATTAGTTCCTCCTCCTAAGATGATAGAAATGTCTGCAAATAAGTAACAAGAATCTAAGCTTGGAGAATGAATGCCACTTACCAAGAGTACTTTAGCATAACTGCCTCTTCCTATAACTCTTAGAAGGGTGAAGTCATTCATAGAAATTAAGAAACTGCTTCCAGAGGATGCTTCCTTTGCTTTGGATGCTAGAGAGTAGTCTACACTGACAATGCCTCGCTTACGAGTTGCTGGACTGTCACTTCTCGCTAATAATTAACAAACACAAAGAGGAAGTAAGGGAGCATACTTGAACAAACCAATTTCAAGCCAAGGAAATACATGTATTGTTATAAAAAGAAATTACTGTTCTAGTTCTCTGTTTACTGGAAAATTGTTCACTGTCTGTAGAGTGTCTAGAACAAACAAGAATACAGAAGGTGCAACGAACTTTTGGCAATTGGGAAGAGTAAGTTATTAGACCTCAAATAATTTTATTTATAACTGTTCTCTTCCGGCTATTTTGTATGCCCAAAGCTCAACTTCTGCTGATGATGTTCAAAGGCCACAGTCACCAAATTCCAAACAAGTTCCCATCTTGTTGTGTGGCCAGCATGGCAGCCATCATCGACTGCTACTAAGTAAACAAATACTCTGTTCAAAATTATGGACAGTTTACATATTAATTATTTAATATCATGATCAAGGTTGAATGCCATACACTTACTTCGTTTGGGTCCTGTTGCCTCCTCTGCTGGGGGGATTTTGGTACCAATGGCTCCAATCGGGGGCAGAGATGAATGAATTGTTCCTGGTGGATGCTAAAAAGACAAAAAGGAGAATCAATGATAAGGAAACAAGACAACAAATACACTATGTAAGGAAACACATGTAGCTCACGCTATCACTGCTTTCACTTTACGAAGGTCAGCCCACCACCAAACTAAAAGCCAGCCTTGTTGCTGCCCATAAAGGAGGGAGTGTAGACAATCTTTCAAGATGAAAACTTACTGTACCATAGCAATGTAATAATAGTTCAACAGTCAAGTACTTTTACATTCAAGACAACTGTTTTCTCCATAATTAGCAATTGATAACTAAGGACTCTTTGTATTGCGTACCGTATGTTGATTATGATTATCACTTTTAATAGTTCACTCGACTAACAACACTTCATGTAGTCTTATCGTCAAGTGACTTACTATTTGATGTCCGCACTGGATCTTGATCAACTTGTGACATTTTTTATGTACAACTAGCTTACATTCGAGACATTTGTAACCCTACAAGATTTAAACAATGGGGAGAACAATAAAAAATCAGTAACAGTACAGTTGTCAGTTATATCTAGCAAAATGTACAATGTGTCGCACGGTACAGAAAGTAGTAACTGGTATTGATCAATGGATCAAAAACAGACTAGGTCTAACATCACTACTGCCAGATTCCAGAGACAGTAAGGTCAGGCAGAGCCTTGAAGTGTAGAAGTCTGTAGAGTACATGCCTTCCCCAGCAGTATGTTGGAGAGGAGAAAATAAATAAGAAAATCCCTGGAAATTATTTTTACAAAGTAACATGAAGTCTCTTATTGATATCATAATGAAGAAAGTCTACATTTGCATATTTCAACTATGCAACTATTCAACTAAGGGTAAGGTAGCCTGCAGTGCAGGCGTTATGCGAAATTTATACGGAACGCTAGATAAATCGCTTCGTTGCTGCCATCTTGGATTGTAACTGGATGCTTGACCGGTAGAGGGTTGGTGCAGAGGCGGGATAGGGGGCTGGGGCTGGGGAAGAGTTTTTTTTCCCCTCCCCCCTTACCCATTTTCTCCACTTAACCCCTACTCTCTCGGCGAATATCTCCTCGCCCCAATCCTCCAGAATCACTGAATCCAAGATGGCGGCCTAATACGAAAATGTGCACTCGCGCGCCCCAAATACGCCTGTACTGCAGGCTAAGGTTAAGGTTAGACAAGGAGTATACTTTTGACAAAGGTTTTACACATAAGGCAAATAGATTGGTTTTTGTTCTCTTTTTTTTTTTTAATAAAAAACAACAATGCACTGTTGAAGGGAAACATCTGGGCAATGATCAAGGTTACACTATGTGAAATCACTAGCACGATGTTATCACTACCATACAACACATGCACACTGTACCTGTCTTCCAAGTCCCCATATTCTATCTGAGCAAAATGAACAAGCTGCAAGCTGAAATCAATAAATATTGCAGTCATGTAAACACAGTCAAGTAATTTTAAATATACCTATTTGTGATCAGTAATCGATTCTTTAACTAAAGAAGAATTATTTGAATTGAATAAGCACTACAAACCAACAACTGAAAGGTAAAGATTTTTGTTTAAAATATGTATAAAACTAATAGTTATAACATTTTTTTTTTAAACTAAAATTTAAATACAATTTATTTCTTAAAGGATCCTAGTCAGACTCTGCCATTTTTGATGCCATTCAAATTCTTGATATTGCATGGTGAAGTGAAATCTTATTACTTTACTGTAAGTTGTGTTGCTGAAAGTATATCTAATTGTCTAGTAATCTCACAGTGATTTCCTCAGTTTTCGACACGACATGCAAACAAAAACAAAGGTGTGGCATAATACCTTTGAGCCACAAAACAATGCATTACTTAGTAAATTTCAGTACAATTTCCTTAAGAATATTACGCACCCTACTAAATCTCTTCGCCACAAAGGAATGGCCGTTTACAATATGAATTTTTCTCCATCTTTTAGCTCCTCGTCTGTAGATATTTCCTGGGAATAAAAAATAGCATTAAAAAATTTAATAAAAAAGACACTGACAGTAAAAAAGGATGATGGAAAGCCTGGCAAGTGCCACTTTTCACTAACAGTTCTACATCAAGTGTGAGCAGTCAAGGGAAGGAAAATTTCACTTAAAGATGTAACACAATGCTGACAAAGGTAAGTGTTTAAACTTCTACTACCTAACCTAATTCCATCATCATTTTTCACAAAATTTACCAAGTATTATTAATAATAGAAATAAAGATAAGGTTTTGGCATGATGAATTGCCTGAAAAAAAAAACAAAACAAAACAAATTGACATTGAATCCATAATTTCTTAAACATACTGACCAAAAAAGCAAGATATCATCCTAACAGAAAGAGTGGAAAAAGTATGTTTGACTGCCTCTTCATTCTAAATATTTCTGTCAACTTGATGGATTAAACATTCATGGAAAAATCTAATAAGTCACATTCTGGTGTCTAACTTTTTGATCAATTTTGTCTAGACTGGCTTATGATAATTTTCATGGAGTGAACTTTGAATAAAATGTATTTAAAAGATGACGGAAGTTTAAAGGCACAGAGAAAATCTTTCACCCAATAGTAGACTATTTGACATCTGTTATTATTTATAATTGACATCTGCACTTCTTATCAGACATAATACAAGATGAAGTTCATAACATATGATGAACTTTTCACTGTAATATGAAAACCCAACAAAACTAATCAATGTTTTACTGAGGAAAAAAAACATTTGTCCATATTCTTCAGTTACATGAAACAGCGTGCAAAGAAAGTCATATTCTGTAGGCTGCAGTAAGAATGCAATGTCTTGATCACAACATCATTTATATGAGCAAAGTCATTCGCTATTGATATTCACTCTTCCTAACTCAAAAGTGCCAACAATACAAGTTTAGATGCATATAGAGGCATCAGCTGACTTTAAGGCACTCTGTGGTTATGTTTGATCATATTTTTATAAGACCCACATGGGTTTTGTTACTCATCAAGAGTCCATTATGAAAGCAAGTTTAAGACTTACAGCTAGTACCTTAAATTTTAGCCTACATGTGAGTGAATCTGAATAAGGAACCCCTGATCAGATGGCACAACACAACAAATTGTCTTCATCTATGACGATCAGCTAAACTGCATCATAGAGATTTCCCTTCGATTGTTGACTCAAATTTGCTTTTAATTTCCTATTATTTTGTTTCATTCATCAAATGTTGGCACCTTAATTTGTTTTTTAATTAAAAATATGTAAATTGGATATTAAATGTCAGTCTCCAAAATTATATTTCAAAACACTATTATCAATGGTTCACTACACTATACATGTATCTTTAAGTTTTAACCATTCTTCTTTGGCAGAAATTCTGTTTTAAACTGTTACCGGTAGTCTTACACATGCTAAAAGTAGAATTAAAATCCCATACAAATACTGGAAATGAAATTGCTAATAAGTAATTTACAGTAACTATAAATTAAATTGACTTTGGAGTTGAATAAGATTTCTGCAAAGAAAGCTAATTATAAATTAGTAAGACTACTTAGTATAAGCATGGCTTTTAAAATTCTTGTACCAAAATGTAATATTAACAGTGGATAGTTAAGCTCATGACTGGTAGTCTATTGAGACTTGGATTTACCACATGTATCACCGATGCAAAATTAATAAAATTAAATAATTCAGAAAATAAACTCTACATAAACTGTACATTTAGAGTTTTACCTATGCTAGCAGGAATGCCAAACACTCTGAATTCTTGACCAAATGCAATCGAATGAGAGCGCCTGATTTTACTGGCATTGCTGGATTTTTCCAATGAGCATGAATTTTCTGTTTCAGTGCTTTGCCGTGACAGCACAGAACTCAAGCTTCCAGAAATGTTCCTGTGAGCTTGTTTGATGGATCGGAAGAAGCGCACAGAAGCCTGGCGGATAAAGCCAAACTTTTGACTTCCTCTCTCTGCTTCCTCTTCTATACATGCTCCAAACAAGCCAGAAATTGAGCAAATGTCTGATTCCATTTACAGCTTCTATTTAGTCAAATCTTGAATGGCAAATCACGCAGAAAGCAACAACTTATCCACTGTATACCCCATGATTAAAAAACTGCAAATTACTGACAGAAGTGCTTGGAAACTTGTGAAATTAAATCTTGCAGCACTCAGCAGGTCCCAAACAAACTGAATGTCCTTTATCTATGATTTAAACCACACATTCCACCTTCAACACCCCCAATATTGTAATTTTCTGCTCAGAAATGTTAACTGCTGTTAGATAAGGAATAAGCTGCCTACAGAGTTGATGAGCTACGAATAAAAACACCCAAACCACATCAGGATAGAGAACATGGTAAACAGTAAAATACTGGTAGTTAAATTTATTTTCAATACAGCACCAGTAGATTTTCTCCTTTTGGCATTAACTATAGATATTGATTAAATATTAAAAAGTACAAGCCCTGTACATAACATTAAAGGAACCTGCTGGTATTTACACTGCAACTGAACCACGGCCCAATTACAACTGATACATTTTAATTAATATGCAGTTAAGAGAGTAATGCAGTAGTAAAATTAAAATTAAAACTTGGGCTTTGCCTTTTTGATGAAGAAATAAAATTTTTACCTGAAGTGAGAAATTACAGTTGATCCTAATTTGTTCTGTCAACAAACATTTTGTTTCATATTTCTTACATAAAAATATGCAATGCATTTGGGACAAAAATAGTCATAATTATGTTATCAGACAAAAATAAACTTCAGTTGGTAAATTTGTGCATAAAAATGCATAATCTGAAGGATCTATAATGGGTTTTTCCTTTAAGTAAACTACTTAGACCTTAAGACATAATTATGTAGTACACAGAGATAAAAAAGAAACTAACTAAAAGAAGAATTAATACATATTACATATATTATTGCAACTGCAGAAAATTACCTGCTAATTAATTTGTTACTGACACTAAATTTGAATTTAGAGTAAATGACAATAATATTTACCCTAACATATAAGATATTACGACAACATTACAATAAATTAGCCCTCTAATGTCCGTTTATAAATATTATAAGGTATTACATATACATTTGTATTTGCAACTGGCCATTCATAAATTTATATCACTATTGCATTTTTTGCTTCATTTTTCAATCTGAGGTTTGGCAACCATTTCATATAACATTGCGTCTTAATTAGTCAATGCAGGAACTTGTGCTTCAGTATTCACATCTCACTGAATTTATTATATGGAAAATCATCAGCTATCCACTCGACATTTGAAGGTCATCATAACATGAACTGCTACTAGCAATGCACTTTGTGGTTTGAATGAACTTTTCATACATATATATTATTAATAATACGGTTTCAAACTAGTTGTAATACAAAATAAAATATTTACTAGTATACAACTCAAGGAATAAACAGCACACAATGCATGCAGAAGCGATGACGTTTAACATTATTCCTAGAAGATTGGAACATAAGCAGACAAACTGATTCTTAAATTTAACTGTGAACTTTTGTGTTAGAAATTTTAGGGGTTCACATTTAGGGTAGTCCAACTTCAGGTAGCTTACCTTTACACCTAGTCTCCCTCACAGCCATTTTTAGCATCATATTTTAAAACCCTCATATCAAACAACAATCTCTCAATTTTTACCTTTGCTCTAAATTGTTCAAAACTGTATCACAGGCTAACAATTCCACATTCAAGGGGTAAAAATATCTTGGACCATGTCATGTGTAGTTAACACTTTGTATAAGCCACACAAAAATTACATGACAGTCGGAGTACCATTTTCTCTGGGTCCAAAAGCTATTAGTTAACCCCAAGAGAGTAAAATTCCAGTTAAGCTATATACATTCCTTTTATTTGATATCTAAGACCCCCCCCCCAACAACTTGGAGTTTCAAGAGACCCTCTGTAGGACAGGTACTATACATGTATATAGTCTTTACAACCACAAAAGTAAGGAGTCTAGTACACTGTACATGTATATCATTGGGGGTCGAGCACCTACATGTAGCCATGCATTATGACTGAACTCCACTTTGTACATTAATAATGCTTGACTACATGTATGGAGGAATACTGACTGTTGCTTTTCACTAATTAATTGGATTCAGAGGCTGAGTTGAAGTTGAAGTCGTAAAAGCGCTTAAGAGCAAAACTTTAAAATTCAGCCACAGGGCTTTCAGCAGCGGCCATGAGCCTTGAAATTTGGCACATGTTTAACATAGTCGTATGGACGTACCAGAC
>OMLO01004679.1_pt1 | contig 11451 bp, 5 predicted proteins | sample 1674811 | NCBI WGS metagenome assembly OMLO01 (sample SAMN06265003, study PRJEB25207) | coral metagenome | isolation source: Coral host | place: Mexico:La Bocana,Puerto Morelos, Mexico | collected 2008-11-13 | reverse complement strand
TGGCATTTTTTGGTCTGAAATTGGGTCTGGATTTGGAGATGCAGGCGGCACACCCCCACCAAAAATTCCAAGGAGTACCCCCCCGGGGTCAATTTACAGCATCAAGTTCGTCTTCCTTTCCTAGAATTCTAAATTTATAGCAACAACACAGACTGCCACCCAAGAGGCAAACTAAAACTTCTGTTTTCTCGGTCTTATTGAATTAAAACTCTACACGCACCAAGGTGATGCTTGAGGCGAGAAACAAAACCCTTACAGTCGTTAAAACGTCGGAAATTAGTTAAAAAAAACGCGATTTTGAAAAAAAAAAATAGATTGCATAACAGTTTGTCCATTGTGTAAGTAATCGGCTTAGTGGAAATTTACGCCCAAAGTTAAGGAACTAAATACTATTGTTATTGACTGTGCATGTGAGATTCGAATTGGGAACACAACGTTTTGTGAGGAATTATAGGACTGCAAGCTCCTACAAGTAGTCGTGACGTTTTCACTCACAACAAAGATAATATTCGAAAGTCATACCAGGTCAAAAGTCAATCGCAAAAGTGAAGACTGAAACGCGATCATAACAATCAACAGCAATGCCGGATGCTTAATTCTCTTTACACTCTTATAGCGGAATAATTATTAAGAAGGAAGGTTATAAGAATCCAGGACTTGATCATCTCATCACAAGGTGCCATGAATCCAAACCAGAGTGTTTTTTTTTTCATACAGACATAAAACTTTTAGCCTTTAACGCATGCGCATCTAGCGACATTCAGCAGAGCTTATAAACCTATTTATAGCTTAAGTACTGCACAAGATAGAAAAATTTGTCAGCTTAAGAGGGATTGCAGCTCAGACTAATCCGGAAGCGGATCATCGAAAAGGCGAAAAAGTTGAGGAGCAACCACGAAGCTGACTGGTATATACAATATATATACAATATAATATGTCTTTTTTTACAAAACGTTCATAATAATAATTAAAGGTATTTATTTGAAATTAACTATGCATTTATTACCTACCTGTGGACAATCTTTGATGTAATGCCCTTTACAAAAGCAAAGATGGCACAAGTAACCCTCCGGGGGTCGTTTTGGCCGTTTCCTCTGCTTTTGAAGCAGCAAAGTGTTCTGTAGACTCACAGCAAGGCTTGATATCTCATCTTCATCGTCCAGAGACCACGCCTGCTGATCGTCGATGTACAGGGATGGATCGAAATCTTCAAGGTTTTGATAAAAATCCGCGGACAAAATCTCTAGGTCATAATCATCGACCTTCGTTGATTTGAAGTAATTCTAGGGAGACAGAACACGATATTGCGTTAAGGAGATACCCTAACACTAGCACAAATATTTCCGGTAAAACAGGATTTAAGTTGCAAAGTCATAGCTTAAAGTTCGCAAATCGAATATTGTAAAGCAAGGAATTAAAACAACTCGCGGAAAGATGGCGACATCAGCAAATTAAAATGTTTAGACACTGTGGAGAAAGATGTTACGTAATAATTGTTTAGAAACATGGGATGATGAAAAAAATTATTCCTTTACAGAGGGCTTAACTTAATCTAAAGTACCTCAACCTTTCCAAACATTTTTTGCTATCATCATTTACGAAAGCTATTTATAGCACAGAACTTGTTTCACCGATTTTGAAATACAGGTATGTTTTCTTAACCCTAAGGCAGCATCACAGTGGAAGTAAAGAAGACGGCGGGAGATTGATTGACATGCCCGGACGAATGGGGGTTTTATTTGCCTGTGGTCTTGTAGACAGAGTCACGTGATCCATAATGACAGTTGTACGGAAAATTGTTCGAGTGACACGGAATTCAAAATATTTAACTTAGAGGAAAACCGAGCCAAAGGCGTCTAAAAAATTACTTGAGAGGCCCTCGTCTTGTAATTGTTATCTTGTGGCAAGATTCCTCAGTTCTCTAATGTGTTGTGAATTCCTCTTGTAGTGCACTCACGAGACGGTGAAATGACAGTCTCAAAATATGGCTCTGACAAGATCTTTATTGTGCTCTCTTTGACGTGTATTAATAGAAAAACAAGCTTGCGCCAGCAAGGTCGATAAGGGTCAAAATGATTCGCTGTATGCACTAAGTTGTCGGGTACAATATTTCAATCACATGAGGACCGAGACGGTGCTCTTTACATAACAGACTGCTCGATTGAATAATTCCAAGAAATGAACACAAAAAAAATAAAAAGAAAGTGGGCGGCATAGCAGTCAAAGAGTTCTCTCGGAAAACATCAAGTTGATGGGTTGTTTTGGCGCGGGAACATCTGGCAAGCAAAGACTTCTATGCCGACAAACTATGTGCAATAAATAGCCGGCCATATCGTAAAAAATCTAAAAGGCACTCTGTATTAAGAGATCATGAAGCAAGGACTCAATATGTCTTTGTCGTTGAATCGGCCCTCTGTCTGTGTTTACACGCCAACGCATTAAGGTAGCGTGGCCAAAAACGAAGTATGTAAGTGATTGTCCGCAGAAAACGTTTGAGGACTCAAGGTATGAACTAGTGAGTCAAACTTAACTTACCTTCTCATTTTCCGCGTTGGTGAGAAAATAGTTATGGTAGTTACTGGTAGGATGCGAAAAAAACGACGAGGACAGAAGCGTCGACATTCCCGATGAATTCTTGTTTGGGACGGAAAGACCATTTACGCAATTACGTTAGCGACTAGATTGCCGTTCAGTCGGTAAAATCATTTGCCTGACTTTTATAACCCATCAACCATCTCCCCCCGAGGGGCGACTTCCGGTTCACCGAGCCAATGAATTGCAAGTGTTGTCTGTTGGAAATGTCATCGGCACGCGTTCTCTTACACCAGGCAGACAGAGCTCACAAATGTTCTCCGCTCAGCTGGGTTTTCAAGGCATAGACTCAACAAAAAATAACAAACGCCACCAACCGCAGAATCAAAAATATAACACTTCGCTGCAAAACGAACGGAAATCCTTTTAATTTTGTTTTGAAAGGCTTTCTGATTCACCACCCCAACAACTTTCACATTTTGTGACCATTCCAATTTTTATTTTGCTGACCGTGTTCAAAAAACCTATAGCCGTTAATTGATTTAAAATGTGATAAATTAAACAGAGCGTGCGCTTGTCCTAGCCATATCGCATTTAACTGGCCTAATTTTAGACCAGCATAAAGTTCATTGAGTTCCATGGAATATTTCGCATTCATTCAATATCAATCGTTATTCACCAGTTGTAGTGTAGTCGTGATATGTGATATTAGTCGACAAGCGGAAAGTCCTCCGGCAAATAATTCGATTTTCTTAGCAGTGGGGGACAATACTCGACCCTCTTTCACGATTTTCGCTTAGCAGTGAAATTACCACGAGGAAGAAAGCATACGGCTAAGTAATAATTTCCTGAACGTGTTATTAGGGAAACTGTGCTTATTTTCTCAGTAATCCTGCTGTTTGAGGAAAAAGAGGATTGCATGTTAAATGGGATAGAAAATTGATTCCCTGTTATATTACATGATCTCAAGTTGCGCCGTCCGAGACAAGCAGTCTAAAAAATAGTTTCCTTCTAGCCTTTAGACAGTTCTGCTATACAGCTTCTGTCCACTCGCTTCTATAGGCATATTTTATGGTAAAATTACCGTTTCCACCTTTTAATAGATCTTCTCAAAACTTGCCTTGTACTGTTAACGAGGAATAAATGTATTTACCTCTAGTTTTTTTCCTTCGATTAAAAGTGTAAATGATCCTCGCAGACAAACAAAATTCATGCGAGAAATATCGAAAATATACACAGCTTTGGCGGAAACTCGCTTCGCATGGGTCCTGAGATCCTTAGAAAATACTCTGCTATTTTCAGTCTAAACTGCGGCTTTCCGTAGCTAAACAAATCTTTTCCGCGATTAAAGCGTAGTCAGCGACATGCCGAGATCTTAAAATGAGTTACCAGAGAAGAGAAAACATTGTGTTCTTGTATCTCGAGGCAACGTAGGGGTTCTTCTGCATTGGTTGTTTAGGATAAGAAACTAACAGGGAACATATGAAAACACGATCATTCGTTTTCGTCAATCAGAATATATCGTTCAAACACTTCAACAGTTTCGACTGTCGTAGTATGAAGCAAACAAAAACTCGGTGAATCTTCCGTCTTTGACCTCTGCGTTACTGGGTTAGAAAACTGACCTAAAAAGCGGCGGCTTTTTTGAGACTTGAATCCCAGGCAATGAATACATGTTCGTCCAGAACTACTCTTAGGGGTAGGGGTGGCTTGAAGCGTTGCCAGCGAACCGCCCAGCCAGGATGAAATTCACGGCAAACCCCGGAAATTCCCAGGAATGTTTAAGCCGTGTGATTCCTAAAGCACATCGGCTTTTTCGCTGTGGCGCACGTTGTGATTTCAGATAATCTGGGTAACGACTAACACATGGCTTTTGCGATATCAATAGGTTTTTTTAAAGGCTTTTCAGTCGAGTCAGCTGTGTCAGGTTATAAAATTAACGCTGTCGGGGAACTGTACTAGAACAACAAAAATTAAGTTCTGACAATCATCCGGCAGAAAAATAATAATTAAAATACTGTCTCATCTGCCTGATCATATCACAACTGCAATGTCGAAAAACGTACGTAACTGCGCGAAACATTCTTTTCAACAGAACAGAAACGAGGCATCCTACATAGTTTGGCACATCTTTCCCTGTTCCCATTCTTCGAAATCTCAAAAATCCATAGAAAGGCGTTTATTCTTTTCAATCACTTGTTCAGGATTTGATTTTAATGAAAATTCTTCACGGGGAAATTAATTTCTCGCTCGTCATGGTGGGCGTGCAAATCATTAAGATGTGGTCTGCGGCCATCATAACATAACATCCGGGAGATCTCACTTCCAAGGCCAAGTGCACTGAGGTATTCGCTCCACACATGTCATTGGTTTCCAATCTTCCACTGAGAAATAAGAACACCCGCGTCCGCCGGCTTGGGGAAGCCGACTGAGAGATCACGAAAGCCAGTGTTGAATTGATAGGTAAACATATATTTCACTTTCTAAAAGTGATCGAAAACCCCAGGTAGAAAACTAAAAACTAAGTGACAAAGATTGTGTGAGAGGAGTCATCGTTGTTTGAACTGATTTACCCTGTGGGTATTTGCTGGGAGGGGTAATCTATCTCAGTTTCAAATTCTAAAACGGCATTGTACGTCGGCTTTAGATATTTTCAATCGTATGAAGGTGGCCAGTACAGTGTTTTCCTAGGTTAGCTCTGCACTGTTCTGTTGACCCTAGTGCCTGCTCAGTGGTTCATGACAAAGGAAGCTTATTACTGTTGGGTTTTAAGGTTAAGTTGTTCTTAAACTCTGTGACCTTGTGTACACTAACAATTGACGTTGGTACCGAATTTTCCATAACACTGAGATACGTTACAAATAATGTTGTATTATTTTGTATGGAAAAACAATGTCATGGATAAACCGGTTCTGGTTTTTATCTTTCAGTTTCTTTCGCACTTTCTTATCTCCAAGGATTAAGGAAAAAGAATGATTTTAAACATTGTTGGAGAAAAGCGTCTTAAATAAAACAATGCTGGTGTGACAACCCTAGTCTCTTTTATTAAACACACTATCAATATCCCACAGGATATGTTGACATGTATACAACATAAGTTAACTTTATTCCATATTGTGATTTATGAAATAAACTGTTCTCTGGACAACGTGGTAGTTGGTAAGCAGGATCCGGTTGAAAATTGTCTGACCTCTTTCTCTTCACCCCGTCCTCGACTAGAGAGCTTGTTCGCGGGCTAAAAACTCGGGAAATGAAGCAAGGCTCTTACTACGTAGAAAGCTTACAAAGTCAAGAACCGTGGAAAGTTGTTGCTGTTTCGGCCTGATTGGGTCTCGTCAGCACGGTATGCCAGCAAAAAATATCAATTTTTCTAGCTGGGAGGACATGCCCCCAAATTCGCGCCTTTACCTTTCGAGTGAAAAAGCATGCTACGCCAGTTAACCAGCAGCATTACGTGTAAAACTATGGTTTCATTGAGTGGGACATATATGTTCAGGTACGCAAGCGAAATTATGTTGTTTTTTAAAATCCCCAACAGTTCTTACTAAAAGTGCTATCCGATCCATTAAAATACGAAAAGAAAAACTGGAAACCAGCCAACAACGTGTGTCCTATGACACGAAAAAACTTGGATGCAAGTCTAAACAAGACGAACGTCCTGTGAAGCAACTTGTGGCTATCAGCTGGCTCGGTTAAGTGATCTCAGGATTACGTACGTCCCCATTAAATAATTGTCATCTATCATAAATCAGTTGCCATCTTTTCCAGTTTAGACCATTCACACAGCTGTACAGTGGACGTGGAAAAACATCTAGCTAGGCTGTCCTGCTTAAATCCTTACAGTCTGCAAAATGTCTTGTATGCTCACGAAAATAACACTTAGTGTACCTATTTTTAGCAAGTATGTATGCCCGGGTATGTATGACTTTGCAGAAGTATTTATTTTTTCGGTTCACTGAATGAAATTGAATTAAATTTAATTTAATTGTCGTTTCGAATTAAGTGGAAACTACTTAGTAAAGGTGTTAAAAGCAAGCATGGGGAATTTCCTGAGGTTTTTTAAATATTCTCCAAGTCCTTGTCAAAATCCAAAAGCTACTGTAGGGGACTGTCAATTCAATCTTCCAACATTCACCAACCCACCCCTACCATGTAAATAACAAATAAATTGAGATAGCACGATGTAGCTTAGCATGTGCTTTAATTTCATGCATGCAATTGCCTGAACATTCACGTGCGGCACAGAACGACATGTCGTAACGCATTCCTGCATTAACAACAGGGGAGGGGACAGGAGGGAACCACTTACTTTCATACCATGAGCTGTAACGCTGATCTTTATATAATGATTTAATGAGTGATCCCCCGGCCTCAAATGATTTTCTTACGTGCTGCAATCCTTGAGTCATTAATAAGCAATGACATACATCAAAACAAACAGCTGTAGCTTCATTAAGCTTTAGAAAGACCCTCGTTTCCGGTCATTCCAATTTCCGGGCCATCATAATGATAGGGCTTTAACCACGCACCTTTAAAAGTGAGCCGGATTTCGAAGGTTAGTGCACGTCGGAGAAGTCTTTAAAGTACATATTAACACGTTTGTTTGTGTTCAGGGTACAGATCGCACTAAATCTCAAAACGTGGAACATTCTTGCACATGTGTTCAATCTTTGTCAACACCGCACGCACAAACAAATTAGAATTCACAACCTGTTATCTTAGGAAGTACTTAACGTAATTAAATTGTTTAAACAAGAGACCTAGAGTCGAGGCCTTAACGCGGATGTGTGTTTTTTTAAAGTTCACAATGATGATCACTGGTCTCTGTAGGAAGAGTGAGGCCCGTAAACGAAATTAAGTGGAAATGGTGAATGTTTTTTTTTCTACAGGAAAGATAAAGCCTTTGTTGTTATGATTGCTTTTCGATTGGGTTGAGTTGAATCGTGAATAGTTAAGCTGAAAACTTTCATTATGGACAGCGCTTTAAAAACCGGGCAACATATCTTTTGAAGGCTTTTATTGACATAAAGATAAATTTTTGGACATTTTGTCTGTGCGAAGATTTTTTTGGGGAAAATTTCCAAGCTCCCTAAAAACAAAGATTTGGCTTTTGAGACAGTTCCCTTTTCCTTGCCACGAGCTTCTGCTACACCTTGCACGGGCTCAGAAACAAAAAACAAACTTGCAGTCACACGATCTTAAAATAGCTGGAAAAAAGACCAGTAAATACAAGAGTGAACGGAATTTCTCACATATAAAAATGTCTTGATGACCTGTGGGATCTTGGGTTTATAAGAGCCACTTAACAAGAAAAATTGAAAGATTTCCCTTGACGCCGTTAATAGGTGATATCAACATATTCAGAGTTGTATTAACCAAACAATCACCGTAAAGCCAGCAAATTCTTGGGATTAATATCTTGAAAATCTCATTTCAATACAAGAGGTTATTTTGATGGTTCTTTATTAATATACACCTTCAAATTTTCGTTGACTGACATGCAGTCCACCTAACGTGCACTACAAAACAAAATGAATATCTTGCACTGTGTTCCAACATCAGCGAAGTACGAGAAACAAAAACTCTTATCTCGTATATCGCCGCTTCAACTGAAGGCAGAGACGATATATTCGATACAAAAACTCTCAACTTGTCTGATGTTTCTCGCCTTGCGTGTTCAACTTGTTGTTGTAACATTTTAGCGCTTGTGCAGGAATGTTCCACGCTTTGAGATTTAGTGCGATCTGTGCCCTGAACACAAACAAACGTGTTAATATGTACTTTAAAGATATGTTGTGCTGACCTTTGATGGCTGAAGTTTTTTTTCCTTCTTTTTTTTTTTTTTTTTTTTGGGGGGGGGGGTTTAGAAAACTAACTTTCCTCTCGATCCCCGCCCCTTCCCACCGCTCCCCTGACAAAACGTTTGAACGCAACTTTACAACCAGACAGTTTATTATTTTATTACTCGTGGTATGTACAAAATGAACTCGAAAATAAGAGAAAATACTTAAATGTGATTCAACTCGACTATGTTACAAAGCAACAACGTACTCAAAACTTACTCTCTCCTCACTTGTTCGTATTTACTTTTTAGTGCATCGTCGAACCTGGCAGCTATTGGAAAACAGAGCTCGACAGAGATTTACACAATAAAACTTATGAAAAATGAACTTCAATTACAAATGACCTTTGAAAACCACAGACACCTGGGATTTTTCAAGTACAACGACATTAAAATTGATTCATTACGTTAAAATTAAAATTAAGAATTACAAACTAGCAGTGAAGGTGACGACGAAATAAAACTTTTCAAGAAAAGTGACGCTTATGAAAGATAGTTCAAAGATAAGCTAAAACTTGCTCTTATCAAAAAGAAAAACCGTTGCGTAAAACTCCACCACAAATTGGCGACATTACAAAAGCTAATTACAATACGTGTACACATACGTATACAGTCAACTCTTCCCTAACAGACATTCTCGTAAGCGGACAGCTCTACTTACGGACACTGTTTTCAATTCCCCTTTTTTACCGTTGTCACTTCTAATAACTCTCATAAGCGGACAGCTCTACTTACGGACACTGTTTCCAATTCCCGAGGATGTCCGCTTATGAGAGAGTTGACTGTACAACAAATTCCTTCATCCCAACCTCGTCCCCAGTGTCTTTCAGTTCCAAGATGGCAGCTGGTCGAAAAGCCCTGGGAATGAGGCTACCGACTTTCCATCACTCAGTTTCACAAGTCTTCTAAATGCAAAAAAGGACCTAGAGTCGTGTGGAATTTGAAATAACGCAGTTGTCAACAGATGAACTTGAAGGTTACAAGAACACCAACCTCCGCATCGTGTAAAACTTAGACAGATGTGCCATAATTTTGAGTTGTACGTAATATGGCCACGCACAAAATTACCTTTACATTGAAAAAAAAAAAGCTGAAAATAGTAGGTTGCTGAAAATAATAGAATATAAAGAAACACGGAGAATTAAGGAAGGAGAAGATTAACACGGATTGCAAACGAAGAACTCGAAAAATTTGGGCTAAACTTTTCAAGATGTTCAAACCGCGACGTAGGCCCTTCAACAGCTATGACTATCCTGTTGATACTATCAGAGGGTGTTTTTTTTCAAGCAAATATCCAATACTTTTTCATTCAATAACTCATTAAATAGACTATTTAGCAAAATCTCTCACGGGCCGAAAAAAGTCAAACAAGCTGAGCTTGAGCTGACGACAATATTACATTTTTAAACCTGTTAACCTAAATCCTCCTTGTGTATCTTTGATCTGACTCTTGAGCATAATTTAACTGCATTTTTATTAGAAAAAAATTCCAGCGTAACGTTTCCTTCCTAATTCTGTTGTGGCTTGTACGACAAGATACTACGAATCACCGACTGTTGCGACTTGATAGACTGGTGACTAGGCGGCCTGATGGCAGCGGGTTCCAGGCACTCCGCGGGCGGTACGTACAGACTTTGCTGGGTCTGAGGACGAGCGGAGTGCCGTGATACTGAGGCTCTCTGGTGAGTGAACACCCGGGGAGACGAGCGAGACTGGAGTCGACTTCGAATCTCTGAAATTTCAAATTAAAGTATGTCTGTAAATCACACCTTTGACTCTTTCATTGCAAGTTAAATAATTACCCGATCGGGCTATCAAACCAAAAAAAAACACCCCAAGTATTGAAGACTGCAAATATCCTCAAGTTCTTTCGGAAACTCTACGGTAGAGCTCTATATTTACTAAATAGAGAGATTTGAATAAATGGTTGGCTGTAGGAGAAACCTGCGCGAAACTAAACATTACTGAACTAAACGGAAAACATGCGTGTTGTAAATAATTGTTGTTACAGTTAGCACCGGTTTGACGTTCAAACAAGGTGAAAGACTAACTTTGGTTTGTATTGACCGTTTCGACCATAGGCGTATGGGCTCTTCGGTTTTAAGGGGGCGGTGACCTTCTTACCCGAAATGTTGCGCAATGACCGAATGCACGAGTGTTGAAATCGGGACGTAAACGCAATCAAATTGTTGAAAAACAAAACGTTCCCAATTCTCACACCTAATGAAGCTGATATAATTCCAAAACTAGTCGTATTGAAAGCTTGCTTGAAAGCTTCCAGTCTCAATTTTTGCCCGAATTTTTGCTAATGTTCGCCGGAAAAATAACATGATTTTCGAAGCCAGGGAGCAGAGGCACCCGCCCGCCCCGCCCCAGCTCCTACGCTTATGCTTTCGACTCATTTCAAACAGACAAATATTTGACCGCAGACTTCACTGTAATAACAGCTATACTACAAAACCAAATGGATAATTTCACTGACAAATTTCTACCTTCAATTTCTGCTTCGGCCGTGCCAGGCCTCGGTTTGCTCTGCTCGATCACCGCCTCTTTCCTCTTCTCTGTGGCAATAAATGGGGAACTGGGCTTGCATCCGGGACTTGTCCATTGATACTGAGTGTAGCCCTGGGAGCCTTCCGTGCGGGGTGTTCTGAGAAAATTAAAACAGTAGTTACAATATGTAAACCAGCATATGCCTCACTTATGTGTGTTATTGGAGTCAACCGTTTAAGGTGGGGTTTCATCTCAATTGGAGTGAAATTTTAAGAAGTTTAAAGAAGGGATAGAGGGAAGAAAATTATTTTGGAAACACGACCAGAAAGTTGACCCTAACGCGAAAGCATCCCAGGCTGTCAGGGGACTGTTTGGGTGCCCAGCTACTAATTTTTAACTTCAAATTCCAATTTTAAAATCACATTAAATCCTCACCATTTCTTATTCTCTTAATTTCACTGATCCATTGAGAAAAACTATCTCCTTCCAAATATCCCCAAAAATTTGCAAAACTCCGCAAAACATAGATTCGTGAGATGAATGAACAGTTTTTCGATTGCTTGAAACGCGAACGAGATATTCGC
>OMLO01004678.1_pt1 | contig 11455 bp, 5 predicted proteins | sample 1674811 | NCBI WGS metagenome assembly OMLO01 (sample SAMN06265003, study PRJEB25207) | coral metagenome | isolation source: Coral host | place: Mexico:La Bocana,Puerto Morelos, Mexico | collected 2008-11-13 | reverse complement strand
GATATGCTCCTGTAAAGCTCATCCAATACGATGATTATCCCCAGCATGCCATGTACCACTGTTCCACTTGGGGACCCCGTTTTACTGATATCCACATATCAAACGACGCTTTAAACAACAACGCCTCGTACACTCATTGCGGACACACGTACACCGCCCCTCCGGGGCATCGTCGCCATTCCAGCTGCCCGTATTTTGCCAGTAGCTTTAGATTTTCTCCCACGGATATCGAAGTATTTTATGAAACATTAGCCTAGGAAGGGTCTGAAAGAGAAGTGTTGTATCAGCTGACATGTATTTTGAAAAAAGAGTATTGCTTGTGCCTGTGCTTGTGGTGTCATTAGACTGATATAGCGTTTATAGCGTCTGCCAATAACTGATAACAATCAACTTAACACTAAAACTTCAAACTGACTCCATTGGTTACCACTCACTTGTTGAAAAAAATATCAGCTGAAAGAAACTAGTTTTGTTGGAGTGCATGTAGATTTCAGTCCCCCGACCTGAAGTGATTGTTATTAAATTGTTTTACATCACATTAGTATAGGAGTAGTAGTCCAAGACACCGGACTCGCGCGAGTGGCGAGCGTAAGGTATCACTTAATGTAAAGACACTGTTTAGAGCTCCATTCCGAACACATTTAGGAATTCTGTATTTAAAAGAGTCAAGTCACTACAAAATAACAAAAAAATAATAAAATACTGAATATAAATAAAAAAATCGCTAAAGAGCAGATTGTTTTTTCAACACCTTTCTTCATTAAAGGCGAAACCTGAAGAATATAAAAGGAAAACAAAAACAGTGATCTTCAGAATAAAAATTTGACAACGAAAATCTTACCAGTCAGCCAGTCTGTCAGCTTTTTGGCCAGCAATTGGTTTTGGACTACGAAACAGAGAGATCCCGGCAGGTTTTTCCCAATAGCGTCACCATAAAGTGAGAAACGACAAGTTTTTTTCAACTAGGAAACTGAATAAGTTGGTTACTTTTTAAGTTAGCTTATTATTTTTCCTAGTTTGTTTGTTACTTAGTTAAATACTAAGAGAGTAAGTGATAAAGGAAGGAAGAAAGAAGGGAAGTAAGGAAGGTACATGGGTAGATGGACAGATCAATAAAAAGTAAAGTGAAAAAGTAAATCATCATCATATCTGGATCTGTTGAAGCAATTATGTAACAAAATACTTGCAAACGTAATACTTAATTCTGTAACTCATCGAGGCATAAGTATCGTGTTTATGTTTAGTGTTTTCTTAAGCACAATAAAGATAAGTGGTGCTGGCCTTATCGTTTTTCTACAACTATCATGGAACCTGCGCCCTTCTATTTGCTCTCCTCATAGCTAATCAGGGAGTGAGATTTTCTGAGGTTACCAACCACAGAGCTTAAGTCATTTTAGTTATATATTTGAATATTATGTGTTGTAGGCTGTTATGTGGCAATGCGGCAAAAGCCGACACAAGAATTTCTTTTCAATCACAGTAAAAAATCAACAACAGCAACAACAGGCATAGATATGTGGCGAGACTTAACAAACTAAAAATTGTTGACAAAACTTTTACTAGCCATCCAACTTCCCAACAGCAGTAACGAGGTTTAATTTAATTTTTCCAATGGGCCTGCGCAATACAATTTCAGAAGCGCCGAGTAGGTCGTGATTGTGAATGGGCCACTAAGACGTCAATGTTAACGTGGACGGTATCACCCAAAAAGCGAATTTTTTGGAAACTTGGGAGGAGTTGTTTGAAAGTGTAAATCTCGCATAACATTCTCTTCCTGTGAGAGAGTTAAAAGGGGAGACAAATTGATATTTTCAGCTGTTAGGCTTTCTAACCGCGCAGAGTCTTCATTGCTAGCAGAGTTGCTAGTGCCGGCAGCGGTTAACGTTTCTGACATTCTCCTCTTGGTGGTTTGATCGGTTTTGCTGTAGGCCCTAATTGAACTTTCATTTCTAGATCTGTGTCCACTTACAGTCATTATGTGACGAGCTTCAAACCCTGATTTATCAATAATAGTGACGGCTGTAGCTCGGATGGAATGGTTTGCATAAATACGTGACAGCTTTGCGTCCTTTGATATTCGCTTCATCATGTCGCCCAACGAGCGCTTGCCAACTCAGTACCATGTTGTCGTACCAGACTACGGCCTCTGATCTCACCTCTTCCTTGGGTAGTCCATTTTTCGGGTTTAGATGTTGCAAATACTTCTCGAAAGAGGCGACAGGACATTACACGCCTTCAGTAGCATACATAGCTACTCCTTCGTCTGCTTCATCGTCATCTCTGTGATTTTTAGCAACTCGTCGCGGACATTTGACACGAATTTAGCTCCCGGCCGTTGCATTAGTGTGAACTTCGAAGGCGGCCTTTTTCAATTGTCGTAGATTTTAACGACCGCGTCTGCAAAAACACAGCATGATTTCGAAGAACACTGTCTTTGTCCAGAAGTATCTTGGGATGGTCTGAATTGAAAACCCCGCTTTCATACAGTTTTTTTCAGTCAGGTCATTATCGAGTATCGGTGGTTTGTGTTGTACTTTAACTTGACCATCTTTCTTTAGTTGGACACATTGAGCTGTAAAAACGTTTTTAGTCTCGTTGAACCCAACGTCAATAATGATATCAATACCTCTTGTTGATTTAAAATGTCTGTTAAAGCCAAATCTGAAGGTTTTCAAACTCCTCATGGAGTAAAACGAACTATCTTTCTCCCTCGCTTCCACATAAAATATTTTTAAAGTTTGTGCCAACTCTTTTCCACGGGTTCTCTCAGTTTTTTGTCTTTGACGTAATCAGCAAATAGCTCCTTTGCCACCTTCGTCGACGTTTTTGTATTTTGTGAGTCCTTGTGATCAACAATTTTTCAATGTCTTGCTCGGTCAACGAAGCAATGAAGCAATGAAGCAGGTCTAGAGGTCATGTTCTTCTTCTTCGCTGACGGCAAGCACAAAGCGTGTGAACTTGACATGATTACCGTTAGAAATCATGCACCGCGGTAATACATGACATGATTAACCGTGACCTTGAGAGTCCTTGACATGATTATTGTATAATCTGCAGTCATGACGTCCCATGCGCTGATTTCGAAAATTTACTGTACGCTTTCGGCCAATCAGAAAAGAGATAGTGAGTTCAATGTATAACAATCGAAGTAATTGTACACCAGTATACCTCTATAATTGCAGTGTATTAACTCCAATAGCGTTAGAAGTTAAACTAAAATAACTTCAAGTGTTTTCCTTAATTTTAATAGAGTTCATAATTCTTTAAATATATTCTGGTGCCCCCCTTTCACTATTTAGCCTCAGGGTTAGCTTTGGAATCTCTGCATTAACAGTACCACCTGAAACCTCAAACCATTTACGATAGTACCACCTGTGTCTTGTTGGTCTGGTACATCGCTTGCCTGCCCACGACAACGCCAAATAACTCCAAGCACACTATGTACACAATGTGGATTGTTTTGGCAGGATTAGCGTCCCAGGCTAACGCAAGTACTGCGTAAGTAGTTGGAATTAACCACGAAGCTACGATGGCTCAATTGAAAAACGTCGGTGCACGATACGGATAAACTAGTGGCTTGATTATAGCTACATAGCGATCGTAAGTCACGGCGCAAATGTTAGCGACGCCAGAGAGTAATATTATGGTAATGAGGTAGTCTGTAACAACCGATGTGGACTTGATGACTATAAAAGGCAGCAAAACACCTCCTGTTAGAATGTCCGCTACAGCAAGTGACAATACCAACCAGTTTGTGTACGTTCGTAGGGTCTTTTTAAAGCAAACCAGAGCACAAACGGAACAGTTTGCCAGTACGATAATAACCGAGAGAATACCAAGAGGAACAATAACGTAAATATCCTTCGATGGTTCGACCATTTTTATTGCTTGGTGTAACCCTCAAGGCATTAGGTGAGAGTGGTTAAATTGAGCTACTTGTTATTATGTTTGCTTTTCTTTTGAATGCGTGGTTACAGTTAAATAGCAAACGAACTGCTATAAAGTAAATAAGATGAGCCGCAAGCGAGCACCAGTAGCGTTTTATGGTAATTTTAACGCATTATTAGCTGAAGATTTTGTATATATTGAGAAGTATAGTAACTATAGACCTCCTTATACGACTTTTAAAACAACCTGTAAGAGTTTACACTTATTGTCGATCTACCTGGAAGAATTTCTTCAGCGACTGCTTTACAGACAAAACAAACAGTAAACTAAATTGCAAACACAAAAATTGATTTTAGATTTTATTTTTTATAGGGTTTACTTGAATTCATCTCAGCAGGACAGACACCTCAAATGCTTCCGAATTTGATAAAATATGCTTGATGTTTTCCAAACATCTGAAATGCAATATCTGCCTCAAACTGAGTTCACTTTCTGGACATAATTCAAACATAGCTGTTTGATTAAACTTCAACGTATTAGCATTACAAAGGCATTCCTGCATTCTAGTTTGACAGGTTCCTTCAACTGATTAATAACAAAGTCGGACAGAACTACCGACTGTTAGACACATTTCGGCAGATAATAAAAGGTTTGTCTGGAATATTGAGCTGCAGAACACAATAATGTTCTGTTTACTACGACTTTACTGCGGCGATTTGATGCCAAATTTCGACCTGGATAGTGGACCCACTTGAAAACCACAAAAAGCTGATGTGGCTTACTCTCTAAATATTAAATTTATTTATATATATAAATAAATAATTAATACTAATAAAAACACACACTTTAAACTAAAAAGGAAACAAAAACTAGAGGAAGTTTTTCTTCTTCACTTTGTTCATTTTACACCGATTTTATGAAATATTGTAACTAGCTGTAAACAACGAAACCGAGAACAATGACGAAGATAGCAACGAGAACGTCACTAAAATAAAGCAGTTAGCAGTCTTCCCATAGTTTTGCTTACGAGAAACACGACATTATTATAAACAAAATGCTATTCTAAGACGGCATTTCCGCAATAAATTGGCGACGTTGTAAAAGAATTTTTCGCATTGGGCGAATTTCCAAGTACAGTGAAAACTAAACTCGTATTAAGCGCACCTCATCTGAAGCGGACACTTCTATTCAGTTGACACCAGCTTGAATCCCCAACTTCTCCTTCCACGGTCCAAATTAATGCATTGATCGACTGGACATGCTTTGAACAGTCTTTGATATTACACTTTATTACAGAAGGGTTGACAATTAACAATTATTGCACAACATATTAAAAGCTGTCTAAAGCGGACACCCTGTATTAAGCGCACTCTAGTGAGTGTCCCGATGGTGTCCGCTTAATACAGGTTTCAGTGTTGCCGCCATATATTGCCCTACGATGCCGTCGAAAAACGAAACATTAACGAATCAAACATTGTGCATCAACGAAGAATGCATTGTTCCCAATTATGTCAATGCATCTGAACGTTCATAGCCGTCTAACATTCAAGCTACACAAATAATTTGCTCAATTGTACAGACAGTATGAGAAGGTTATTATAAAGAATGGACGGGTCCGTTCCACATTATGGCTAATTTCACGGAGAATATCAATTTAACAAATTGACGTCAGTTTTTTATGCGTCTGTCCTCTTATTAATGATAAATTTCGTCATAACATTGTCAAAGTGGCTGAGGAACCACGAGCCGCAGGCGAGTGGTTCCGCAGCAAACCTAGACAATGTTATCTTTAAGAAGAGGACAGATAAAAAACTGACGTCAAATTTATTTCTACAATAACAAGATCCGAAACTGGTCAAATACCGGGAATAAGTAAAGTTTTTGAAAGGCAAGTCTGACGCATACAAGTAGCTCATTTGCATAAGTTATCTATACTTTTAGCTATTAAACTAAGCCACGAGACTCTTTTTCATTAGTTTCCTATTTCGTCTTTCAGGTATTCAGGCAGGTTAAAGCATTGCTTTCAAAGAGATGAACTAAAACTCTGAAATGTCGTAGGATCTGCCCCGTAAAATATCGCGCGTAAAAAAGCGACAGCAAACAAATCATGTATACAACAATCTACATTTGTAGATGCTCATTCGAATAAATTATTTTCGGGTTCGAACTTTTATAGTTGAATACATGATACTAAAGAAGATTAATATTAACATATATTTTTTTTTGACATCTCTGCGTCCGGATTCCTAAATCCTTGAATCTGATTGGCTAATTGAACGCGCTCCAGCGGTCCTGATTTTCCCATCCGTACCCCGCGTACGGACCGCTCCAAGTTTTCCAACATTGCGGCTATTTTAGCAGCTTTTTGTTTGACTAAAAATCTCCATGAAATGTAAATCCCTCATTGCTCAATTCTAAAATCAGCAAAAACTGAATCTCTTCTTTTAAATACTTCTGTTTAATATATGGCTCTCTCTCACAAGGACTGGGAACTACCGAATTCACGGATTTGATTGGCTGAAATCGATGTTTACCGCGGTCTAGATTTTCCTATCTAGACCGGCATCTAGACGAGTTTCATTTTGCGTTGAAAAGTAGCAAACTAAAATACGAAAATATTAACCATTTTCTTTTGTTTTCTTCTCAATCATTTATGGAAGTGCGAAAACGCCTGATGACAAAAAAGTAGAGAGAACCAGTAAAATTTAGGCAGGTTTAAGCTAATAAGCTCATCTCCGTTCGCAAGCAAAATGTCGGCAAACCAGTTACATTAAACGACTTCAAGTTTTCTTCTTTGCCGTATAATAAGCATCTTATTAACTGAGCCAAGTCGGTCTGTATGGGAGAAGCTCGACCTCGGTCGTTTCTACAGACCTCGCTGCGTTCGGTCTGTACTCACGACCTCGGTCAAGATTCTCCAATACAGACCTCCTGCTCGGTTAATAAGAGCTAAAAACAACACGGGTTTGCTTGACCGAAACGTCAAACGTACGCGCACGGTGTGAAACTTCTTCGGTAAAAAATCAACGCAAATATTTCTTATTAGGTAATTTTCCAGAGAAAAAAGACATAAACCCGTTATTCGCCGGCCTAGGTCAGTCCATATTTTGAAAAAAAGATCTTGAGCACGGCCCTCGGCCTGCGACCTCGGGCCGTACTCAAGACCTCGGGCACAGTTTAAAATACGGACCTCCCGGCCGGCGAATAACGTATATACTGATATTTAAAATACCGGCTGCTTTTAGGTCCTTTGCTTTCGTAAGAGTAAAGTCAGGAAAAGGTTAAAAAAAGAAACGAAGTGGAACGTCTTTTTTGTGACAGAGTATCGCTGAAACATCTAAACATGTTAAAAGTCACGAGAATTGTTTTGCTATTTGCTATAGAACGAGGTAAAAGTTGAATCCTTGTTTTGGTATACTAACCTGTTGCACACCGTGTTCCCCTTCATAGCTTGGTTTGCAGGAGCAGCTGTAGCAGTTTCTGCATGATGGATGTCATTTTTTAAGACATGACAACGAGAAGCAACAAAATCACACAAAGAAAAGAGAGCAAGGACAAAATATAAACAAAGGCATAAAACTCAAAAGGTTAAAAAACAAAAGCCAGTCGAGTCTCGAGAACAAGGGTAGGGCGAGAGCTTTTTAAAAGTACGCTTACAAAGCAGAAACACCAGTACACCATATTCAAGGATTACCGATTAGCCTGGATTTGAAACCCGTGTTCAGATCGAAGAACAAATCCGACCAGGAATTTTGATCACAGCTTTTTTACTTAATCTCTTTTTTTTTTTCCATTTGTTTCATCCGTTTATCCGATTGAAGGCGATTTATATTATTCTATAAATGATATTAGTGGCAAATAAAAATTACTACTGAAATTCTTTTAATTTCAGGTATCAAGATTTTAAGTCAGTATCTTAAGCCTGCTGTTGGAAATAATCGTCCTCGGGTGCTGTGCTACCGCGCCTCCACTCATGGTCGGAATTCCAGCACATTCCATTTAACAAATAGATTCCATGTTTCCGTGCGTCTGTTCAGTAATAGATCACAGCTGACGTCAAAATGTGGTAAGAGCAACAAAGTGGCACACGAGGCGATAACCGAGTGTGTCACAGATGTGCGTCTGTTCAGTAATAGATCACAGATGACGTCAAAATGTGGTAAGAAAATTTTTCTTTTCGAATTTTGACGCTGTCTTGCATATTCTGTTCAAAATATTTCTGATTATGATAGACAAACTTAAATTACTTTAAATTCTTGCGAGATTCATAGGATAAATATAAAGTCGTTTTTGCAATCGAAGTTGTTCCTTTGTTTTGATGGCCAGCGACCATAGTCTGTACGTTTAGTTGCGTTACGTTCGTTTGCTTTACACTCATTTGGCTGATCATTTCGGTAAGCCTGTAAACAGAGATTGCATTTTGCTTCATATGGACAAGATTAGAACATAATTTCGAACTTAGATGGTTCAGAATTTTTCAACTCACAAAAGTTGTTGCATGTTTTATCGCGCCACTTCTTCGGTGAAGCGGAACAATTGACAAATCCTGCAACATTTCCATTGTTTTTCATTGTTTCCAACGTTTTAAGAGGACCTGAATGAGGTATAACGAACAGCTGTGGATAAACCAACTGACAGCTGAGGTGTGACATCTGCCACTAACCTTTGCCTTGGTCACAATTTCTGTTGAGAACTAACTCATACTTTTACTGTTAGATGCGATTTGAGATGCAGTAATAAATTTTAATTTTTTTTTTAATTTGCACTGTCAGTTGGAAAATAAATCTTTCTTTGCGTAGCAGCTGAGATTTAAGATAGAATAATCTATTGATAACTGTCATTCCCCCATGCAGACCCTAAAGAAAATTTGTAAATTGGTTGTTTAGTTAAGTAATTGCTCTTGTAAAGTAGCTGCTACAAAAATATTTAATCATCCATTATCAGCTCCAGTGTACATATAACGCGAATCCAATGCTGGGTTCTGTTGTTGGCAAGCTTGATGAAACATTTTCAACCACAAAATAATAAAATTACGAAATATACGTGCAATAAGTGTACAAAGAATCAAATGTCTTTTCCCTAAATTTCTCTAGCTAAACTAATTATGGGGAACATTAAAAGGTAGAGTTTTCCGGTTGCATGCTCGGAGTCACACAATGACGATGCAGTATAGGCCATTGTCTCTGAATTTAAAAAACTCTGCAAATGACACATGAATTCACATTTAGACTTGTAAAGAAAGTCAAAGCTATTTGAGAAGGAATATGGACATCTTTTGGCAGCTTGAAGACGAAAATGTATCAAAGTACACACAAAAAATTTTAGTTTTAGCTTCAGTATACACCAAATGACCATAATTCGTTTGCGCCACTTCACGGTCAGACTTTTTAAGCAAGGCCCAGTAAAGTATATATCTTCTGAAAGTTTACAAGTTCGAAGTTACATTCATTAAATTAAAAAAAAATAAGGTTTTCCAAATATAGCGCCCTTTTTCCCAAAGTACAGAAGTTCACTAATCAAGTTAGTTTCTAGTCGGATTTGAGCGGGAGGACCCGATCAACATCGGTTTGTCTTCTCCATAGTTTTCTTTAAAAAAAGCGATGTCGGAAAAACCATTACCAGTTAAACTTGAGAGTCGATAAAACAAGCATTTTCTTTCTTCACTAAAATAGCCAAGTGTTTTGAAAGAAGCAAAAACTACACAAATTCTCCGCCACCTTTTTTTGTGTGATTATCTAGCAACGTTCTCTCCAGATTTCAGCGAAAAACGTTGAAAAATCCCAAATGTGCGACTGCTAACAACCAAAGGATTTTTACTCGAACTGGGCTGAGGTGAAATGGTCTAAACTATTATTTATTCTCGGTGGTGCGGATATCAATGAGATTTCGAGATTGCGTAGCAAGTGTTTCCGTGGGGTTTAGGAGTAAAGAAAAACCGAGGAACGGGATTTTCGGTGTTTTTCCCGCGCGAAAAATGTGACGAGAGCCAAAAAAACGTAACGTACGGGGTGGGAGAGGGCAAGAAAGGAAACGCTTGCAGACAAACCCCTCTCCCTCCCCCTCCCCCTCTTTAGTACTTTATGCTCTCGCACCATTTTTCGCGCAGGCACAACGCGAAAATCCCGTTCCTCTGACTTTCTTTACTCCCCAACCCCACAGAAACGTTTGCTACGTAGGCTATCTCAGTGACGGTGGGCAGACTGATCAAGCAAAATGCTTCGAGCTAATTCCGGAGTCGAGTTCATTTCACTGAGTTAAGCGCACAGGTTGCCAGCCAGTTAGTCCCCTTAAAGCCTGTTTCCCCCTTTTTGGAGCGGAAAAACCCGTTGCCATACTGCCATTTTCACACAAGAACGTATATTTTATCAGAAAACCATGCGAATCACACAGCCAATACAAGGACAGCCATATTTTTTTTTTTGCAATTTTTGTCCCTGTGCTAACGAAATTGTATATAATAGGCTTGAATTTTTCTGTATGTTTTTATGAGGATTGTTTAAATTTTTGCGCGCTATGGTTAATGGCAAATATACCAGTCGTCATGTTATTCTCCTACCAAGAACAGTGATAAGCAAGTCGAGATACAATATCCTACAAAATTTAAAAATATTCTCAGACCTGGTAGATTGTATTCCTTATAATGTAATTTATTTTATTATCTAAGTGCTCTTTGCATACAGGTTCGTATTTCAACTGACCACACTTAGCTCATAGGCGCTGAACATGTCTTAATATAATGTTGATTGATTGATTGATTGATTGATTGATTGATTGATTGATTGAGGGGTTGTTTAAGGCCACTTTAAATTGACGATCTGAGATCGCGCACGTTCTCGCAAGCGCTTAAAAGGACGGCAGGTGACCGAGAGGTATAGATGTGGGGCGGCTGCGTCTTGCCTTGTAACGGCATCCCATGAGCAAATGTTTTCTTTATATAACAGTTAGTTGAGGACAGAAAATAAAGACCGCGAAAATAAAGAGTGGACAACGGTACTTGCTTTTGTCTCATGCAATCTGTGACCCTAAATTGTTACAGTGTACAACCAACTTAAAGTTTTGGCGTTTGCTTTTTTTGTTTAATCAGTCACGCGCTTACATGATTTTAAAAATTTACCAATTGAAATTAAATTCTTTGCAGCAGCGAATTTCGCTGAACTGTCTACATCTCAACATCTTTCCTGACTTGTTTTTCCTAAGCTTTTTGATATTTTATTAATTAAAAGACAAAATAAATTATGCCAAGCCTTTTCGGCAAATACATTATGCCACGCACGTCGCACTTCTGATCGCTGACTGTCAGAAAATAATTAGCTATAATTGAACATTTTAGGTAACCATTACACATATGTTCTGTATGACCTATCAAACAGTTGCCCAATAAGATTCTTATCAACTGCTACGAAATAGACTCCTTGACACGTACTGTTCTTAATTTTGAGAGCTCCTATCAGCTTGGTTTGCATCGGCAACAGATGAAAATGGAATTTCGAATTCATGAACTAATCAACTATCTGCTTGTATCGGCGATACTTGCCTCTTTGTCGAACGCTTCTAACGGTAAAAATAT
>OMLO01004677.1_pt1 | contig 11457 bp, 5 predicted proteins | sample 1674811 | NCBI WGS metagenome assembly OMLO01 (sample SAMN06265003, study PRJEB25207) | coral metagenome | isolation source: Coral host | place: Mexico:La Bocana,Puerto Morelos, Mexico | collected 2008-11-13 | reverse complement strand
ATTTATTTGTAGCTCCATCAGAAACCGAATTGCTTATGCTAATGAGGCAAATATTGTAAACAAGGATTCCCCTATACGGTAGCCTTAGTTACGTTGTACGTACGGAATTGTGCTATATTACTGTATCGTGCTCCGGAAAGACTTGAAAAGCGAGAAACCGGGGAAAATGGGTAGTAACTGTCTTGGCCAATAAGACAACACTGATAACTATGGGTTATTGACCAAGCGTGAAATCAAGATGGCTGGATATTGGCCAAGCACTTTATTGCGTCTTTATTGACCGAGAAGTCGAGGTCCATAAACACGTAGCCCGTAGCCCGAGCGGGCAAGATACCTCTATCTTGCCCGCTCAGGTAGCCAATCACACCGCGAGATTCGGTTCATCTTCCCGCTCACGGAACTTGTCATATAATAACAGGTGTTATAATACCAGTTTTACAGAGAGAAGAAAATTACTGTTTCCAATCACGTTTGGCCTGTCGGTATAGTGGCATGATTCTCGCTTATAGGGTGCGAGAGGTCCCGGATTCAACTCTTCGCGCTTGGGCCATAAATCCGAGAGCAAAAAACTCGGTCCGTAACTTACAGTACGGACCTCGAACTCGGTTAGAGAGGTATTTGTTCTAGATGATATTGAAGTTTCATTTTTCAGACGTATGCATTTCCACTGCGGCTATTGTTCGCAATCTGATTTCGCAGCGAACACTATTAGATTTAGTCGTTCCCCAGCCAGAGATTGCACTGCTTATCCCCACTGCGCATAATTTCACATGTGATTAGAGCGGGCATTACAAAATGGCAGCTTTTTCTTTAGGGCTCGGACCTCGCCACAGAATTGCCATAGAGGTAAATCGCCATTACTTCGAAAATGAGTGCGGTGACCTATAATTTCTGTTGTTTCAAGTGAGTAATGGTCTCTGTGTAAAATAAATTAAATGGCCCAATTCTCAGTGTAGACAAGAAACAATCGTTGGAATCGTGACTATAAACAAGGTGCTGTTGTTCCTAAGCGAACATGGGGACCCTCCATTTTTATTTATTTGAAAATTCAAGTTCCTATAAACAAGGCAAAGTTTGACAAAAATCTCAGTGCAAGTTCTGTTTCAGTGGAGCCCATAACAGTGCTGTCATTTTTTATTGCGCTGACCAATAATAATTATAAACATAAAAAAAACTAGATTTAGGACACAAAAAATGGATAATTAAAAAAAAGCAACAACAGAAAAGCAAAATAAAGTTAAAGTAACCAATGTAAAAGAAAAAGGAAGTGTGTTTCCGGCCGGGCTCGAACCGGCGACCTTCCGCGTGTTAGGCGGACGTGATAACCACTACACTACGGAAACTCACATAGTCAACGAGCCCGTTTTTATAAATATAAAGCGTTAAACAACAACACGCAATAATTTTGACCAATGAGATTCTTCTATTTCAGCAACCCCAATGGCGGACGGAGCAACAATAACGTGAAAAAAATATTATACGTTTTCGCTCTATTTGCTTCCAAATTAAAGCGAAACATTTGAAATCCTACAGAAAATGTTTTCCTTAGATTGCATTCAAGTCATTTAGAGGTACGCATAAAGGTTTTAGATAACATTTCAAACGGACTTTTTTACCTGGAAGCTTAAACAGCTGTGCCAATTATCTCCGTATAAAAGACTAGACTCTTCTAATTCGTCTATCCACAGCAACAGAGCAAAAGCTGACTCAAGTTGTCACCTGGTTCTGAGGTAATTTGATCATTTGAATTACGATTATAGTTTTGCGGAGGCGGTTCGAGTCATTTGTTTATGTTTTTTTTTTTTACCACTGTTCATTCCTAAAAACTTTATACAGGTGATTTATATAGTCTCGGTTAACCGAGACAGCCCTCCCCCGAGTTACCATCGGTTGGACGAGTTGTCTCACCTCGGCAGGTAGGGTAACCCTGGCAGGCGGGACAACTTTGGTTGTCTCAGGCAGAGACCGTATAACTAGGGCCTTAGTGGGCTTCATAATGATTTTTTTAAGGCCCTAGCTAGTTATATGGTCTTGGGTTCCTTCAGCGAGCATTTATACATGAAAATGGTTTCTGTACAGGCCGTCAACTCACTAACTAAGGGTAACTCGGGTGAAGGGATCTCTCGTCTACCGAAGACCACATAAAAGAACCATTTCTTATCATGAATTCTCTTATCCTGTTTAATGTCTTGTCTTGTCTTGTTGGAGAAAAATTATTTTCCTCTTCAGAAATGCTCTCAACCAGACAATTGCCCCAGATGAAGTAAGAACTATTTAATATATAATATTCAGTACTGATATTGATATGTTTACTGAAATCATTCTAGTGGACATATTTTGAAACATTTTGTACCTGGGCATACTTGTGAATTATATCTGCAAGGTTCCCAGACCTTCCCACTCCCATCCATCATGTAACTGAACAAAGAAGTGACTTTTGAATCAGCAGATAAGTTTTAGGATGAAAATCCATTACTCAAAAAAATTTTCATTAATTTCAATAATTTCATTACTGCAGTTTATTTATCATCCATTTTGAAATCACTGGTTATCCTTGCAATCTGATTGGCTCTCAGCGGTGGGAGTGTAATGTATACTGAATTTTCTAGAACCTGTGTAAACATTCAAATACACCTCAGTTTTAACAACAAGCAAACTCAAATTTGTGTAGTTGCTGCTATGCCAGACAACAACCACCTGATACTCAATAAGAATAAACTACAACCTTAGAGACAGGATTTTTTTGACTTTCCAGTATTTGTTTCTTCTGGAAAGGGCTGCTAAATACAACTCACATCATTACAAAAATGTAGCCTAGCATTGGTGACTTTTAACTGTAGAGTCTCCACGTGATTGAAAGGCACAGTAATGTGTCATAAAATTAGTTGAGTAATAATCATTTCAGATATTCAATGTAATTTATCAAAAAATGTAATTTAAGACTCGTGAATTTATGATAAGACCAACTAATTCCCAAAGAGTTTCAAACAAGAGAAATATTGATTGCTGCTAAATTAAATAAATCTGTTTTCAAATAGCCTGGCCATGGTGTTTGTTTTCATGTGCAGTGCCTTTGATGCCGGGGAGTGGGGGTGGGGTTAATCCCTTATATGGGCTATAGGGGTATCTGTGACCCCATAGGGTACAGGTTTTGACCAATTTGTTTTTAAATAGAGTATGTTTCTCACTATGGCTTGGCATTGATTGTTTTATTTTCAAGGAAGTATTTTATTCCCCATCGACATGGGCAGGTTTCTAGCCCTTCATAAACGTTTGCACAACTGGGAGCCAATTCTGTGCATGTGCAGTCATTTTCTAGAGCCATATACTAATTTTAAAGGTTTAAAATGGGATAAAGGCTTTGAGCTCAGATTTAAAATAAAGTGTGTAAATGCATAATAACTGATTTTGGTCTGAAATAGGATACATGAACCATGAAACTGATTTCATGGTTCAGGCTGCACACCCCCACCAAACACTAAATGAGGAGTAAACCCACCCCCCTTCCATGAAGGTGGCTACATTGGGGAGTGGGGATGGCACAGTGGTTATCGCACTCGCCTCCCACCAATGTGGTCCACTTGCACATGTGGGTTGAGTTTGTTGTTTGTTCACATCTTGCTCTGATTGTTTTTCTCCTAGTGCTCCAGTTTTCCTTCCTCCACAAAAACATTCCACTTTCCAATTTGACTACGATAGAGAACCCACACAAAATCTGGAAATGGCTGGTGTGTTATTTTAATTTATTTTAATTACTTTTTTTTCACATTTTAAAGTTTGCAAATTACATTGTATGTGCATTCATTTGAATAGATGGTCTTGGAATTAACAAACGAATGAAAGTAGCATTTATGCAAAGTGGCCCTAAAAAGTACTAATTAATTATGAATGAGTGTTGCACTGCTTTCTTACTTATTTACTGGTACTTATTCATTTTAGCTTGACAACTTTTGCAAGATCATCAGTCTTCTTCACGTGACGAAAAAAATGGGAAATGTACTAAGGAGAATTAAAATGAAAACCAAAAAATTGTGAAATTTGTCAAAAGCGAGTCCTCAGGGGAAAAGGGGAAAAGGCTTCCTTCTGAAAAGTTTTTGCTCCCCCCCCCCCCCCCCCCCAACTAGAATTCTAGAAAGTTATGTGCGGGGAGGCTCCGCCTCGACGTCAAAGCCCTTATTCTTTTGTATACTGAGCATTTTGACAGAAAAGGTATCCCTTTCGTATACTATTTATTGAAAGGTACTCCTTTTACATACTTACTAAGAACACTGTATCCCTTTTCTAAACCCTTGGTTAGAACTTAGTGCACAACATTACGGGAGAACATCAACCATTATTAGAAGAGTAAAAAAGTATCATTTACTGAGTTCCTGTTTACGTTGTACCATAATGACAGATGTCCCTACACTAACTTCAAAGTTAAGTGTGAAATCTCTCCTCTTAAATATCCCTGAATTAAGACTGAAAAAGATTTCTCTTTCGGGCAGAGCCTTTCTGTATAGGCCATTAATAGTACCCTCCTCGGGCTTTCAGCACTTTTCCAACTTAATAAGAAAGCAGTCATGATTCGTTACCTATTAGGTGTACCCAATTGGCACCTTTAATTATCTTGAAGCAGTTGTTATGACGCGTGAAATAGTTGATGGTAATATTTTGCGATTATACTAGTTACTAGAGACAACACTGATATGAGATAGTTCGCCTTCTTTGCAGCACTTCTGTTACAAAAATTTTCTTTACAGCAGTGAAGACTGCACTCATTCAATTTTAAACCCTTGCACGTCAGCATACGGAAGCATTCATCGGAACTCTCGCATCCCCGTGCAAACACCTCTCCGTTTCCTCTGGCATACAGCTTGGCGCAGTTATCAAGATAAGACGCACAAGTTCCGTTTCTGATATTTTTCTCGCAATCTTCCCAAGAAACGTCACTTGTACAAGAGAAGCAATCCAAAGCATGACCTAAAGGCAATCGGTCAGTAATAAAACGACTTCAGTTACGTAAGCGCGCAAGTTGCCGTGGACGTGTCTAAGTCTTGTGTAGACGCCATTTACTCTTCGTGACTTCGTGATCACTGGGAAAGAACTTTAAATTTCGTGCTCTTTTATTTATTATAATAATTATTTACTTTCTCGGCTGCGGGAAATTAGAACCAAATTATATGCCTGCGGTCACAGCCACCCTTCCCGAAAAGAAAGAAATCCGGAGAGACGCGTCTGTGTGCCACCGTTGATAATCGTGTCCAAGATCATGTGAGCTAACTAACTGTGAGTGATAAGTCCAGGTTTTCTCTGGGAGGTACATGTAGATGGTATTAGCGGGACGTAGGGGAGTGGGATGGGATACAAATGTAGCCGGAAACAGTAGAATTAAAGCTATTGCAATGTTTCACTTTGTATTAGAAGTTGCTTATAGTTATAATTTCCCAACTTTATACTTGCGCAACGTTTTTTTTTTTTCTAATAGGAAGATACATGTAGTACGAATTAAGGAAGACATCGGTTTATAGGCGGGAGGGGAGGGAGAGGTGGAGTGTGATCGGGTACTTATCACGTACAATAGTAACTCTTTACTGGGGGGGCTTTGACTTTCTCGCGCTTGGAAATTATTCGGAGTTAATCTACCTTTGAATAAATTAGTACTAAAATATCTTGAAGGTTCACTCATTCACCCATGAAACAGTGCTGAATCACAAAATTCGTTATGGCTGTGCACATAGATGATAGAGTCGCCGAATGAAATTTCGAACTTACCCTTGTGAAGAACGGCCAGCAGAAAATAAACTCCGAGAGCGAGATTCATGTTCTGCAAACAGGAACAATGCTTAGGGCGAAACTGTAGGGAAATATAACTCACGGTTGTGAATGCAAGTCGTCTACACTGGTCGGCAAATGAAGGATCGAATGATAGAGAGGTTCCTCACCACTTTCTTTGCTTTCTCAATATCCTAAATATTTCTCCTTTATAGATCTCGAAACTGACACTTCGTATTTGTGGCAACACTGTGGCAATGGAGATTCAGGTTTCAAAATCCAAAGACATACCTCCAACTGCACGTATTGTAGGGCGCAAAACGAAACAATGGGCAGATAAGCATAAAAGGGCTTGAAACCTTTGTACTATTGTGCCAAATTGGTACGCCATGATGCGTATTTGTTTTTTACCTTAAAGACAGCTAGTCATCTGTTTCCATGGGCATTCATGAGTGAAACATGTCATATTCATTTATTGGCGCGAACGAACGACCTGGGACCAAGTCATCACTGCTCCCATAAAGTTAACTTCCGAATAGCTAATCTGGTTTTCTTTCTTTTGCTGCACTCTTATTCCTTTTGTAGCTTCCTAGATAAACATTGAATGTGGCCCTGCTCACTAAACTGTGTAGCAGAGCTGTCACGGTGTGGCGTACTTGTGGAAATGTCATGTACTTGTCAAATAGTTGTGAGAATGTGCTAGTCTCGAGAGGATATTTAAGGCGAGGCGTGTACAGAATACGTCATATGTCGTAGGTTTTTTTTGTAATTTTGATATTTTTTTTTTCTTGAATACACCATGCTTGAGCGGCAACTCTACACAAACTACACAGTCATGTTCTATTGTCCTCCGCTAAACTGTTGGACTGACTGTGACTGACTGACAAACTGACAGACTGACTGACTGATTGATTGACTATCATTTGCTTGTCTGTCGGATTGTAAATATTCAGTCCTGTTACGAATAAAACAGTTTTATTTATTGATTTGTAATTTTGATCGGTACATTATTTGTTCAAAGCTCGACTTTCTGTTAAATGTTGGCCCTTGTTACCAACTGAGTTAAGTTTTATTATTGTATGTGTATTTCCAAAGGCAGCTGGAGCCCATGTCTCAACCTTTTTTATACATTTTGGTAAATAAACGCTAAAGTAATTTTGTTTTGATATTTAACAATAGTTAAAAAGGAAACCCAACAGAGGTATTAAGGATAAACTTGTCTTGAAGAGGGCTGCACCTGCGGAAAGAAAGAAAGCTATTAGCTCTTAGTCTTAAGGGAGGTGAGAAGGTGGGCTAAGGTGACCCTGAAGCTGAAGGATACAACTGAATTAAAGGTACTTTACTTAGAGTTGAACTAGTTTTTACCATATCATTTACCATATTATTTGCGTCTACAACATTTTTTGCAAGGGCCAATTTCAGAAGGGACAATTCAGTTCTTATATAAGTAGTCGGTTAACGATATCTCGCTGGTAGGAGAGGCAACGTTTCTCGATACCAACAGCCTCTACTACTCCCCCTCCAACCGCAAAATCTTTAAATCTGCTGGATGCCATCTTAGCATACCTGATTTGACACGTGTAGCGAAGTATGTGGCCCGAAAACCTGGGCTTGAGCCATCAAAATCACGAAGATAGCTGTCGGACTTGAACCGCACAAACATTTCTCTTCCGCTTGAAAAGATAGTAGACGGATTCTTGGTAGAGCCGCAGTAACGATTCAGTAATGGACTGCTTACATCTGGGCCATCTCTAACTTCCAAAAAGTCTGTACAGTTTGGATCAAGATTAATCGGAGCTACGAATACAAAACTAACTCTGTGTTCCTCAGGAACACGGATCCTCCATATGCATTCCATATCGCCTGGATAATCTAAAGCAAGCCTTGGGCTGTGGACGTAGCCTCGCCGACCCGTAAACGTCCTGTTTTTTGGGCAATCGTCTGAAGCAAGAGGAAATAGCGGAGAAACTAATGCATTAAATGTGATTTAGTGAAGTGACAGCTATAGTGAGTGCATGGAAGCTTAGTTTTACATACAAAAATCCGTGTTTCATAAGAATATGGCGTAAAACAGCATGATATCTTGTACGGGATGCAAGTGGTTTATTTTACGATGATTCGACTGAAGTGATTTCATTGGTGCTGACTTGGTGGCATTAAAAGGGTAAAATATTATGGAGTCGTTGTGCCTCTTATTTTGGGAGAAAGCACAGACATAAACGTGGCTGGCTGGGCCAAAAGATCTATTTCTGACGTTCAAGACACCGCTTAGTTTCTTCAAGTATGATGTCATTAGCAGAAGTACAAAAACTTATGTGTCCTTATCGATCAATACAGCCAGTACTGATCGATGATGAACAAGAGATTGATAAAATAAAACAGAACTACTGGACATAAAGATGCGAGAGAAAAGTTAATTGCGACTCATTTACCTGCAAGGCTTCGGATGGCTTTGTACATTGCACGAAATCCTTTGTTGTTCATATTATCTTTGTTTGTTACGAAACGAAGCCAGCTTTCGCGTCCTCTAACATAAACCGGAGAGGGCGGGGTTGCACCGCAAAAGTTTCCAATGGACTTTCCTTTAACCGTTGTTCCAGCTCGAACTTCTAGATAGTCCCAGGCACAGCTCTGGTTGTATGAATGAATGTTGAAGTCACCCATATCAAATGAAATAAGAATGTGATATCCTGTTGGCACTGTTATGATCCAGGAGCAATCATGCTCAAATCCGTAGTTAAGTGGAAAATCTGGACTCGTCAATGTTCCAGACATGTTTGCTAGACGCTTGTTTGTTGGGCAAGGACCTGGCGGTAGCAAACGAAGATTGGTTGTTAGAGTTTAACAAAAATAACAGTCAGACCCTCACTAACAGCCACCTCTCTCATGGCCACTTTGTTTGGTCTCGGCGGAAAGTTCGTACAATGACTCTTATTCTTTATTTCTCTCTAACGGTCACCACTCCACAACGGGAACGGCTACTGAAACGTGTCCCGACTGCCAAAGTATTAGGAACTTGTCTACAACGGGCAGTTTATCAACGACGGACGAACGATTAATACAAAACCACATTTTTAATTGGAAAAAGAAACCAAACGTTAACCCTACTACGCGTCCTTAGTCTCTTTTTCTGTTTAGTTTTTGTCTTATTGATGTATTTTTATGTGTTACATATTTATATTTTGCAAAAAGTATTTTATTTTTTTAATATGTATATAAATATTGTATCTCCCAAAGGAACAAGGGTCATGTTACACCCCTGTCTCAAATGAAGAAGCCTGAGCAGTGTATTACACTGTGATAAAACACTCCGGACATTTGAGAACACTACGGCTCGTGTTTTCTACATTTCTCGAGTGTCCTCAAATGCCTGTCGTGTTTTATCACAGTGTAATAAACGGCTTAAGCTTCTTTATTTGTTAATTATTCAACAGGATGCATAATTATAGTCAAGACTGTAGTCTCCCCGGCTTACGGCCCTATACCTGAAACTAAGTTATAACATGACTAATTAAAGGACATTTAATATTACAACATAGGATACTAAGCTACTAGAAGGTCACACTAATATGAACTTTATTACTTAGAATGCTCAGTCATAACAAATATATCAAAGTTAATTAAGAAATTAAAAATAAAAAAAAAAAGATTTAAAGCTATCAGGCGTGAAGTAATGCATGATGCAGTCAAAGTAGTTTCTTCTGAACTTTAGATCGGCCGAATAAACAAATTCATTATCTCTTATGTTGTTCCACAAATTAGACCTTGTTCGTATTTTCGGTATGGGACTGGAACGAGCTTGCAATGGAGGCTCATGCGGGGGACTCGGTATCATTTGCATTTGAAAAGACTCCCCGCATTAGCCTCAGTTGCAAGCTAGTAGTTCCAGTCCAAGACGGGGAATACGTATATAGCCTACTGAAGAGTTTTACCTTCGTCCATTTTCACAACTTCATAAACGCCAATGAAATCAAGGTAGATATTTTCTGGTAGAGTCATGTCGACCATCATCTGACGTCCTCGTGTGTACACCACTGTGTTCGATTTGGCGAAACAGAATCGTTCAAGGACATCCGAAGCAGAGGATATTCCGTCATAGACAATGACTTTAGTTTCAGAACAGGATACAAACTCACTGGCGTTATAAAAGAACAGTGTGAACTTCAACCGATGTTCAGGAGGAGCTGTGATGCGCCAAAAGCATCTACTTATGTGGCTTGATTCTTGTAGTTGGGGACTGGCTATCACACCCCGCTCAGTTATCATCGAGATGTTGGTGTTGGAACGTGTACATTCTGAAACATAGGATATTCATATAGGAAATATAATATTACAAATGTTGAATGTTTTAATTTTTAAGCACCTAGAGCTTTGCGAATTCTATCCAATCCAGAATTGGCGTTCCACAGCTCTGTCGGTCCGATAAAACTATATTTTTCTGACCTGGAGCGGCTATTCACGGTGAAAATATGATCATTTTGGATCTTCAAGATGCCAATCGTTAAAAACATTTTGACATTGTTCGCAAAAAGTTCGCACGACTATAGCACAAAGTAAATAGGGTCAAACATGAGTTACTAAAAGAAAAAAAGAAGAAAGTAAACTTCGTTTATTGAGGCTATCCCATTCAGCTACGTTACAAGATTTTAGAAGAAACCTGTTAGTGGGAACATAGCGCTAGCGACTTGTCCTAAACTAATTCTGGCGTGGTCTCCACATAAAATCCGGCTTTACGTTACCTGGAGAGGGAGAGGAGCGAAACGACTAGAAAACTAGAGGATAAAGGAGAAATGCTACTAAACTTTAGTTTTTTTATGAAAAAAAAATGGTATGACATGCCATCCTACGGAACGTTTCCACAGCGAATATATCTTTGTAGCTCACCTCGTATTTCATAATCACCTTTTGCCGGAGATTCAGAGTTAGGGCAAGCTCTGAGAAAAACAGCAGCAGAATAAACCCGGGGATCTTTCTTGAGGAAGCGCTCTATAATGTTTATGCTGACATTTTCACTTAAGTCCGTTTTCCAATGAAAAAGAACTGATGCACTGAACACGCAACCATCAAACTTGTTATTGGACCCTCCGAGAGAGATCTTATCTGGTTTACTAAAGATGGCTGTTTTGACATTTGTGTCTTCAGTCTGCATTTCCTCACCACCATCGGCGCGGTATGTGATCATCTTACCGTATCTTTTTACCTCGATACTGTGTCTTTGCCCGTCGCAAAACGTTTTGTTGTGAGGAAGAGAAATACGCAAGTTGAAATCTCCATCCTCATGTTTGTAATGAAAATTGATTTTTTCTTCTTCCTCTTCCAAATAAATTTTGAAAAAGTTATCCGTGTCTCTACTAGTCACGGTTATTAAATCACCCTTGCAACTTGTGGAAGAGAATTCTAGTCTAAATATGGCTCCTGGGAAGGCCGAGGTCGTGGTGAAATTGTACTCGATGTAACTAGTCTTTGCACGGAACGTTACTCCATTCTCCAAGGCTGTTTGAAAGAATGAAAAGGAATTAAACTATTAATGAAAATAAACCTACACACATGTAGCAGATAAGTCCAAAACATGTGAATTAGCGGAGTGACTCGCTGTGGCCATTTTCAGACCCTTAACTAAAGAAAAATGACGATGGACACATGTTTATGATTAACTTTGAAAAATCAATCCACCGAGATGCTGAGTTGGTATTTCTGCGAACT
>OMLO01004676.1_pt1 | contig 11458 bp, 4 predicted proteins | sample 1674811 | NCBI WGS metagenome assembly OMLO01 (sample SAMN06265003, study PRJEB25207) | coral metagenome | isolation source: Coral host | place: Mexico:La Bocana,Puerto Morelos, Mexico | collected 2008-11-13 | reverse complement strand
GCGCCAAAGCATAAATGGCTAAAAAGTAATGGTGAATTAGGCATAGGCTCTTGAAAACTGTGTTCGGCCACCTTAAAGGTTTCCAAGAAACCACTAAACTAGCGTCGACTATTAGTTCAGTCTTTAGGCTTCAGCTCATCTACTGATCTTAGAAGCTTTCTTTCATAGTTCACCTGTGGCACAAAGCTCCAATGCCATCTAGTGGCTGACATATTCCTGAGGAAGACTCACTATGAACAAGAAACAGCACTGAAGGCTTGTGTTCTTTGAGGCCCTAAAGAAAATAACAGTTGCAATTATTAGCAAAACAGAATGAATCATAATCTAAACGCAGAAGTGCATTGCCACTAAGGATTGTCTTGTATACATAATGAAAATAACACATAACAATAACAATTAATCCTTATAAATGCCTGTATTCAAACACTCAAAATCCACCACTGGGCCTCATTTGACGGTGAAATTTTCTCACTCAAACTTCTGGCAACTTCGCGTTGTTTTCACGTGGGTATGTTTTTCGTTTTTGTACTGCATCAGTCAATTCCAGCAGTGCCGATCCCCCCCTCCCGGGCTGACCCCCGGGCATTATATTATTTTTTACAAAAGTAGGCAAATTCCCCGGGTGGGGATACATAATCTGTGTAAATGCCCCGCGGTGCGGACGAAGAATGAGGGCAAATGCCCTGCCCCCGGGATCGTCGCCTTCCAACAGCTCTGCAGTTTTTTTTATTAATCAGTGAATAAAATGTTAATATGTTAAAGCAGTGGTAAGACTCCTAGGGCAACAGCACGTGTTAGTTGCTTCTGATTATATTTATTTCTTAATATTTTGTTTTTAACATTAAATATTTTGTTGTATAAAAATCATTTGTTTTGAATATTTCGACTAGAATAACGACAATCCTGTTAACAATGTTTACAATAAAACAAGTATCGTTGTTTTAGAAATCTCAAAACTTTAATATTTTATTTCAATACTTGAAACCAAAAAAATTAAACGTAGCTAGACCGTTCCATTCACAAAAATGGCCACTCTACATTATAAAATTCAAACAACAACAAGAACAACAGTATAAAAATAAGCAAAAATGCGTGACTAAAGCCCTGCTACCGAATATTCCCCAATGTCTGATTTTAGTCATGAACGCATTAAGGGTTTTATTGGCATGATGTAAAAATTTTAATCTATCAAAAATACGTGTGTCAAATGCCCGGGAGTCGCCCACGGTTTATGCAAACACCCAGCCCCCCACCCCGGGCCGCGATAAAATTGCGAATGTCCCACCCCCGGGACTGACAACGTGAGCAAATGCCCGGGGGGATGGGCACTGCTGGAATTGACTGATGCATAATGATTTGGGTATTTCCCTTTAGTTTATAAAATTTACAGAATATTTGTATTTTCAAAGTGAGAGTTGGTAGTGGGTTAAGGGTCAACGTGCATAAGGGTTATTTATTTTGATCTAACCATTTAGAGAGTCTCTCACCTTTTCAATTTCACCATAAGTATGATATCCTCCAGGTGACTTTTCAAGTACTCTTACATCACATCCTTAAAGGTAAATTTGCAGTAAATCCTCAAGCAACTCTTATGCCTCTTTTATGCATGCTCACCACAATTCACACCTGCATCATTATTCAGTAAAACATGGTAGAGTATGAAACAGTTATATATATTAAGTTTTTTTTTTAACATAACTTGCAAAAGCACATCCATTTATTGCACAAGGGATACTGGAAAGGGCTCTAAGTTACATCTACCACAGAGTTTCAATGGCCTTTCACGGCAACTGGTTGAAATTTTCTATGGTTTGAAATATTTCAAACTAATTTACTTTTTGCAAGTGTCCAATAATACAACCGTATTTGCTATGTAAGCTTATACCTACTAACTCCTCAGTATCTGCCAAAATGACAATAGTTAACAGCGTTTCAGCCAGGAAATCTTACTCGAGGGCTAAAGTGGCAATAAATTGAAGCTACAGAGGGAAAACATTGCAATGCAAGATTTGCGGTGAATATTTGCGAAGTCTGGCGGAGACACTGATTAACTGGTTAACATTGATTCAAATTGCCTTTTAGTGTTTTAGGAACAATAATTCTAAGCCGCTCCCAAGCCAGTATATTATTCTTTTTAAACAATAGTCGCCTAATTTGCACATTTTTACTTTGCTTTTGTTTTATCTTGCCTCTTTGTTTATATTTGTTCATTCTGCATTCCATTTTTATCCATCGAAGGCTGTAGATCGACAGCTCAAAGTTCACATAACGTGTTCTTGTTTTAAAGTTTTAGCCAATTCTAAATATTCTTAGATCAGTGGCACAGTTGTGATGTAGAAAGGCGTAACATTGGAATAAAATTGAAAAATGTATTTAAGGATCCATTTTTGTTAGACATCAGTCAGAAAGTGAAGGAAATTGGTTCCTATCGTTTTCCGCTCTTGGCTTTTTGACTTTCTTTCTGGCTTTCACAACCTTTTCAATAATTTTCACTCGGTTTTTTCTCATAATGTGCTCTTCTTTTCTTTTGTCTTTCCTTCTTCTTTTGTTCTCGCCACATCTGAATCCCAGAAACTCCAGAGTCCCTAATCTTTGGATTGATTTCACGGTCTTGTGCTTGCGAACAATACAGCACTTCACTGCGTACTTGAAACATGCGGCAAAGTGCTTAGGGAGATTCCCGCCCATTTTCTCGCCTGATGGAATATTTTACCTCCTAATAAGGAAATCTAAAACAATGTTTATTGATTCTTTAGACTTTGGGATGATTTTCGAAATGACCAGAGCGTCCGCTGGTTTTTGCTCGAAATTCGATCGCTTACCTTCCTTTCCTCATGATCAAAATTGTCTACCTTATGTTTAGAAGAAGCTTTATTGCCAATATTTTCGTCGATTTTTAACGGATTCGATCCATTTTGGTACCAAAATTTTGTCAACATTGACACGCTCCAGTAAGAAAGCGATTACGAAATTCAGTGACTAGTAGGCAGATCACGCCGCTTGCCAACTGTTTTGAACGCAGAAAAAAATTCAAACTTCGACAAAGTTTCAATAAAAACGCAGAAAAAAAAACGGAAGGAAAGTGAAAATCAAATTATGAGCATTACATTTTGAGATTAAATTGTTCGCTGTGGCTAAATGCCGGGCATCCGGGCACGGTCTTATAGACTAAATGCCCGGCAGTCAGAAATTTTCACCGAATTTTCACTAAAAGCTTCTTAAGAGTATGAAATGTTTCTTTAGCAATGTCAAGCGATCCTAAAAATTATATTGGTTATTTAATTAACGAAATATCCGTGCGTGGGCATACTACGACACTTAGCTAGTGTTTAGATGTGAAAACGGTTTCCCTACAGGCCGAGTGAACCCTGTATGATTATTAATAACGGTTTTATTGAATAATCAAATGTGCAGATGCCCCTCTTTAGTTGTCTCATCTCGGCAGGTAGGGTAACCCTGGCAGGTGGGACAACTTTTCTTCATATAACACTTTGGCTCCCTTCACGGGGACAACTCTCGGCGTAGCGAGTGTCACGAAATGCCTAGATTGAGGGTTTAAAGCAGAAATTTGTATCGAGGAAGTGGAATTTAACTTCGCAAAACCCACTGTGATCGAATCACCGAGGGAAACTCAACGAAAGAGAGTCATCTGCACATTTGATTATTCAATAAGAGTTATGAATAATCAATCATTCAGGGTCAACATTGACTGTAGGGAAACCGTTTTCACATATAAACGCTCGCTTAACTTGTCTCAGGAGGAGGGTTAATTGTCTCGGGTACCCGAGACCATATAACGAAGGTCTTAGAACGACTCGGCGCAAACAGAATAGTAAATATTCATTTTACGAATTCTGACTTATAGCCTCATTTAAACCTATTGAAAATATTTGATCTTCATTTAGAAATGTCAGGCGATCCTAAAAATTATTTCGGTTTTACATAAGACGAATTTACCGAGCTCGTGTATAGCATCACATCGCTCAGTATCTGTGTTATCAGACTGCCGGTCACGGTCTCAAATAGACTAAATGCCCGGCAGTCAGAAATATTCACCGAATTGCGACTGAAATCCTCAATCCTATGGAAATTATTTGATGTTTATTTAGAAATGCCAAGCGATCCTAAAAGTTATTTTTGTTTTACATATTCGGTGATTATTTCTGACTCCCGGGCATTTAGGCCATCCCCCCTTTTTTCGTTTATTGTCGCGAATGCGTTTTCTGATATTGGGTTGGTCCGTCGGAAAAGAAAAAAAAAGCAAAAATAAAATTGGAAAAGGTGTCTGGAGCTAGGAGGCCCGGTACTTCAGCGTAATGTCCGTGGAGCCTGGAAACAACAAGGCGTGGTTACAAAGTCAACATGACGGCTATAGACGAAAATCAAAGGCCCCCGGTGGCAGCTCATGGATGAATAGTCCAATTCCAAGTTAACTTTTGCCTCTGTGGCAAGAATCTTTGTGTACAACTAAATGTATGTCACCTGTTCATTTATTCATTGTCATGAAAATCAAGTCATTTTCATGTGAAACGTTTTACGTGAACCCTCGATCTGAAAAACAGGCAAACAGCAACTCGGAAGTTGAAGTAAACTGTCTGCAGTCCATCGCAGGATTACCCTCAATATTAAATTCGCCAGTACCTGTTTATATACCTGAGTGAAGAGAGGATCTGTGAGAGTTAAGTATCAAAATACAGTGTACAATGTGAAGCGTCACAATACAATGTTCCCAGCCAGGGCTCGAATTGAGACTGCTTGAAATAGAAAAGAAATACAATAAACGGCACCCAATGCATGCAGAAGCGATGACTTGTAACTGCTATTTTCAAATTTTCCAGGAACTGATTGTAACGTGATTATTCACAGTTTTTGTTTTAACGAGTGCGAACATAGTACATCTGTAGGGTTTTGCTAAAAGCACACCAGCGGCGCACAGCTCGCGACGGTCTAGCGGCCCGGCAGCCTACATATGTAGTCCTGATTTTACCCAGTTTTTTTTTTATCGAGCGGTAAATCCACGCGCATGGACACATGTGCATCGTGTTTGGGCGTGAAAAATAGACGATTGTGGGTTTGAATTCATTTACCATTTGATCATTTGAATCCTCGTTTTTGTTTGTATTCTCTGTTCATTTGTCTCTTTACAGAAGCTGATAGCACAATTGAGATGATTATTAAAACGGTAAACGAATTCAAACTTACCGTCGTTCATTTTTGATGTCCAAATAGATGCAGATATGGAGTGGGCTGCCGGGCTTTCGTTTCACCGGGGTTGAAGTGGGCTGTGGGGCGCGTGTTGTTGGGCGTGTGGGCTACCGGCCGCTGGACCGAGGCCTTGCTTTTAGCAAAACCCACAGCTGTAAGGCAGGGCTCAGCATTTTATAAATCAAAACACTTCGGTACTGATTACCGTGCGCACCCGCTTGTCTATCTAAGATAAGTTATTTTAGGATTCTCTCTCTGAAATCGACACCTTATTATCTTCAAAGATTTTGGCAACGCTAATGACCTCACCGAAAATTAATTTGTTGTTTAAACCATATACTTGTAATCAATGAGCATTCGTATTGTATTTACCCTGACAAAACGATCAGATATGTCCAGGATTAATGAACGCTAATGAGATTCAAATTCCTTATGATAAGCATCATCATCAAGTGTCCTCATTGGTAAAAAGGCACCAAAACACACACAATTCTGTCAAATATGAAGTGATATGAAAATGTCAGATAACCCTACCAAATATGAAGTACTAATTGAACAATACTTGCGTTCAATCCTGGACATAAGTGAAAATGATTATCGAACGTTTAATCACAGCAACCCTTTCGTTGACAAAAATATAAAACAGCACATTTCCAAAACTTCATAAAAACTGAAAACGGGAAATAAATCGTACCCTGTCTTCACTTGTCGTGAGAGTTTCAATTAACTGTGTGACAGTTTATCCTATTTTAAGTTGCGTGATTCAGGGAATCTTGAAATGACAGAAATCGGAAGCAAGTTTGCCCTCTCCCCAGAAAATTGCCTCGTCTGTTTCGCTGTATGGCTGTGATTTGTTTGGGCGTTTACCTTTTCCCTGGCGGCGAAGCTGTTTCGCTTTTGCGTCGAGCATTTCTTGCGACTTTGTGAACTCACGACCGGTTATGATGCTCACTGGATAGTTCTTGTTACGAAGATAGCGATCTATGGCTGCCTGCATTACTCTCAACGAGTCGGGCTCGTAGTCGGTATCATCTTTCTTCCTTATTTCAACGTAGAACTTGTTTAAGAGGCCGTCATGAGCTTGTGGACAATATATCTCCATGTTTACATTAATGTTTCTGGCTTTACACCATTCTGCCCATGCTGACATCCATGTCTTGGTTGCTCGAGCGGTGCTTTTGGAGGCTGCAGTTTCATTTATTTCCGTAATTTCTTCGTCCGATACAAGGGGCAAACGAGCTTGGTCTACTGCCATTGTTGCTGTGCTTTGTTGAACAAAATGAGGATTTTCACCGGAGGAAAAACTGTGCAGTGATTTTTCAGTCGGGTGGATGTTTGTCTCCGTTTGCAGTTGTTACAAAGCGCTAAACGATGGTGTGGAGGACTGAACTTCATCTGAACATGTCAACATGTCCACGAAGGAACTCGTCTGGATTGTTGACATAAACATTTGTGCCATAGGATTGAAGAAATCACTGCTGTCTTCTAAAATGTAGTCATTGTTCAAGGGAATAAAATGCTCCATTTTGAAGAAAACCCCAATTTAGGAGTTTGTACACGGTTTCTATGGAGATTGAAACCAAGGTTGTGATTGGTTGATTTAAACTACAACTTAAAATGTGAGTGGTTGATTTAAACTACACTTTGAATGTGATTGGCTTATTAAACTGTCCGATAACAAGCTGTCCGATTATCGGACAGTTTGTGACAAACTGTCCGATAACAACTTGACATGTGAATTAGTGGAAAATTGGAGTTTTTTAAACCAATCACAATCGAGGAAATTGTAATTTTAATGATTAATGCGTTTATAATTGACATTATCGGAGACAATGCTTTAATTGCCTGAAAACCAATGTGAATATAATAAAATCAATGAAAATAAAAGAAGTAATGATATTTTTCAAAATTCTGCCTTAGCTTCATTAAATATAAAGGCAGTCTTATTCATCTTAAGTCGGACGATCGTGTAAGAATCAGTGTCAGAGCTATTTCACGTAACCAGTGAAACACTCATATTTAGAGTGTACCCGGGCTGAGTTGTTCAAAGCTGGGTTAACTCTAACCCATGGTTAATTACCATAGATACTAAATGTTTTTGTTCAGAGTCAACCCAGAGTTAAAACTAATCCACTTTTGAGCAACCGGACCGTGGTGCGTAATGCACAAAGACAGAGTTAAAAACTTGATCCAGGAAACACTGACTACCTTGAAAATAGTTCGTAACTAAAAGACAAGAGAACAGTTTATTATTTGACTTCTTGTTTGTGCGTTAATAGCTGTTTTTACACAGGACTAAGTTCAATCCCTCTAGCACGGTGCTAGAAAAATCACCATCCTATCCAACCTTTAAACTATCGAGCGCGCTTCACTAATCTATGATTACTACTAGTTGTTGCCGATAGGCAGCCTTCATATTCTTGAAAGCATTCGATAAGTTTCGTTCGATGGTTCGGATAGAGAATTAGCCTATCACCAATCCATTTTAAAATACGAGCCAGCAGCCAATCAGCAGTCCACTTATAACCGATGAAACTGACGTGTGCTCCGTTTTGACATATCTCGTGTTTCATATTAGAAAGATAAAGCGCTTGCGATCTGTTCAGGTGCATCTTACAGCTCTTGTGTACTCTTTGATCGCGTTTTCCTATCTCTTTCGATGACTTCTATTCGAGGAAGCATTCATCAAGGCCATGAAGCTTTCAGAATTCAGTGAGCATTCTAGAGGCCGACAGTGTGCATTTGTTTCACTTGCAGCTTTGCTTCTTCTCGCAGTAGAATATACTAGAATCGAGGTTTACGTTGTTTACAGGTGAGCTGTGGCATTTTTTCGTTTCTTTGATCTCTTTTGCTGATCTGTTATGATTACTTCTATTCGAGGAAGCATTCATCAAGGTCAAGAAGCTTTTAGTGAGCATTCTAGAGGCCGACAGCCTTCATATTCTTGAAATTATTCGAGGTTTCGTTCGATCGATCGATGGTTGACCTACAGAAAATAAGGCCCGTTGTTCGTTACCTGTTGCGTTTTAATAAACCAATATGTTCGCTTTTCACTCTTCTACCTCACCAGCCACCTTGTGTCCGGCTTATGTTTGACACAATTATACAGTATATCTCTTGGACTTAATTTGTCCATCCGTCTCTAAAATATTTCAGAGTATATTAGTAAGTTACTTGATGTACATGTAGGTTGATTTGCATACCATCTGTGGAGAAATTTTCACTCTGGTCGAACTGCATGAAATACAAAAGAAGCGTACTGTGAACGACAACAAAACTAACAGATAAGGCAATTTGTACATGTATTTTACAATAAGCTTACAAATTAAATCACGGGTTTCGAAACGAACTTCCGATTATTTATCACTAACACAGCCAGAAATTTAACGTGTGTACACAAATAAAACAATAACGATAAAATGAAACCAAAACATACCAAGAACTTAAGCTTACCTTGAACTCCACAAGGAGAGAAAGCGAGTGTAAACCATCAAACTCTCTAGCCAAGAGAAAAAAATACATGTCCTCACGGGTGCCATGTATCTATTCGTTGACCTCGTCGACCGTGCTGCTGTGACCGATTCATGACAACAGTCATAAATACCTCTAACAGGTTTCACCCACGCGTAAGCAAAAGCCGATAGGCAACAACATATTTGCGAAAGAAAAACTTGTGAAACCAAAACGGTCGACTTCAAAGGTGCTCGACAAACTAGTTCCAGGCTCCCCGTTTACTGGGCAAAATGTGCGCCTTTCTAGTGCACCCTTGTCAAAAAACACTCCTGAAGACTAGACGACTGAACACTCTTGGACAAAAATCTGCGAGTAGTCAAATCTGAAGGTCGCTAGCGAGTGCGATAGGACTGCCTTCTATACTCATAGAATGATACGTCATCCGTGAGCAAAAATGATCTGTCTTTCTCCGTGATGCATCATATGGTGAACACTTTCGTTGATTTTAGGGAAGATTTAGCACTAATTTTCAGGATTTTGTTTGCCAATTTGCTTAAAAGGGAATCGTTTTCATCATCTGTTAAGTCTTACGGTTCTAAACGAAACTTCAGTTGGCATAAAGAAGAAAACAGTGAACAGTGAAGCCCACTGCACGCGAGTTCAGTTACACACGATGCCATGTTTTTGTCGCTAACTTTGACAATTTGCTTCCGATTCAATTAAAATTAAACGGCATCCTTTATTCTACCTCTATTTAGTTCAAAATCATCTTTAAGACATGTGTAACGATTGTGGAAAGTCTCAAGCAGATCTGATCATTGACGGTGATTGTGCGCTGAGAAATTCTTAATAAAAGATTCGAGCAAATCCGTGATTTTTCAATTTGCGCGTGACAAGCGTGCTACTGATCTTAGTATTCGGTTACATTTGATTACAAGCTACTTTGAAAAACTCAAAACCAAAATAATCATAAGAGCAAAATTTAAATCTAGCATTCGCTAATTTGTTTTTGCAAAAATAATAAGGTTAATTTTATCATTCAAAGTAAATTATAAGCTCATTGTTTATTTGTTACTTAATAACCGAGAGTGCGGTCGTTACGGGAAATCTTCGAGGTTTCCTTAGACACTTGTCACGATTTAGTTTGTTATGGTAGTGAGCACCTAAGCCTTTCTCACCTTGCCGTTCAGCAATTTCGCGTGCTCTCGAACCCCAAAAGCCATTAACACACACTAAAATGCGTTCTCCTCGTTCGACAAGGTTCACGATCGAAGCTTCCATTGCCGCATGTCCCGCTCCAGTGATAGCAAGTGTATACTCGTTACGGGTCTGAAACACGTACTGAAGACCAGCTTTTGTTTCGTCCTTTATCTTGCAAAACTCTGGGTGTAGATACACTAACAGTGGCATAGCAGAAGCATTATAAGTCCTCATCGATGGATTTGCTGGGCCAGGCCCTAAGAGAAGTGCATTTGGTACAGATATGGGTACAAGCAACTGTTGTGGCACAGATATTTTCGTCTTCCATTCCGCCATCTTGGCTTCTCCTGGATTACACAGTAGCATTGGAACAAGGCCTTAAAGCCTTGGACTTAGCACGAATAGGCTTTTGTACATAACACTAGGTCAAACGGCCCATGACAGTCCTATGATACGCGCGCGCTTCTGCCCCAGTAAAAATAAACGGGAACGCAATGCATAAAGAAGAGATGACGTTTAAAAATTCGCTAAAAAATTCGTGTCTAAATGACCAGCAGCCTAGCCTGCAGTGCAGGCGATTTCCACGTGTTCACGAATTATAGCGGAATAAACTCGCGATCGAGTAGATCCGCTGCCATGTTGGTTTAGAAAAAGTGGGCGGGGGGGGGGGGGGGGGAAGAAGAGGAGCAGTACGATAGTTTTGACAAATTTAGGAAATCAAACCATTCGAAAGAAATCGAATTAATTTCACTGAACGAATAGATATGCAGTAAACAGTAGTAAACAAGGAAGGATAGAAGCTACAGCGTACAGTTAAGCAGGAAGCGAGAGTCGATCGTCACTGTGTAAAACTAGAGGTCAAAAGAGACCACACTCATGTAGGCTAAAAATTCCCGTCAATAGCAGGCGTCACGCTTGATAGGTAAGATGTCACGACTCTGGTGTCACGATCTTACTGCAATCCTGCATATTCTGATACTTATAATAAAAAAAAATTGCATCGCTTGAAACCTAAGCTTCTCAGTTCACATATTCTAAGTTAGCTTGTACATGATCGGTTCGCTCGATTCCTTAAACTCGGACTGCCAGTCATTTAGTAATTTGAAAACCCGGTGACTGGCAGTCGACCCAAAGAAACCAATTTCCCCAACGTAAACCTGCTATCTGTCCCCTATCTGTACAGCTCTTGGCAGGTGACATATGATAGTTTGAATTGGATGGGCTCCCTCGATTCCTTAAATCTGAGGAAAATATAGGACTGCCGGTCATTTAGTGGTTTGAAAACCGTGACCGGCAGTCGACCCAAAAATTTTTAGTACATGCCAAAAACTTCAGCTTTTGAACGGCTGAGCCATCCGCTCACAAAATATCTTCATCATTCCGATAGCCGTTCACTCAGTTTCCGGCCGTGAATGGCTTATACGTTCACAAACCGCGTTGCTTATCCCTTCAAAAAAACGGTATAAGCAAATTGTAACAGCCGTAAAATCCGTCGTTTATTCGTCTAGATCAACGAGGGGGGCACTCCCTTATACGGGCTATATAGGTATGTGCGGCCCCAAAGGGTATGGTTTTTCAGCCGTTTTAGTCATAAATTGGG